>JAABUT010000734.1_pt1 | contig 46085 bp, 31 predicted proteins | sample 5559281 | NCBI WGS metagenome assembly JAABUT01 (sample SAMN10711880, study PRJNA513359) | rock metagenome | isolation source: Antarctica rocks | place: Antarctica: Victoria Land, Ricker Hills nord | collected 2016-01-04
AGTGGTGGTGTCGACTACGGAGGCAATACAGACTGGCAAAAACAAATTTTCAGAACGGCTATATCTCAAAACTATAATTTGGGTTTTGGTGGTGCAAGCAATAAAGGCGGTACATATCGGGCAACTGTCGGTTATGACGACCAGCAAGGTACTGTGAAAAACTCCGCTTTAAAACGTTTAAATGCACGTATTAACGCCTCTCAATCTTTTTTTAAAGATATTTTAAAGTTTGATTTGCAATCTTCCTACTCCAATGTTAAAGATCAGTTTGCACCAATTACCGATAACGCCGGTTTTAACGGTAGTTTAGTTGGAGCGGCAATTCAGTTAAACCCAACTATACCTGTATATGATACTCAAGGCCGTTTATTTGACATCAATGGTTATAATACCGATGGTTTTCCGAATGGTAACGGCTTTAGAAATCCAGTTTCCTTATTAAATCAAATTGACGATCGGGATAATATCAACCGTTATCTAAATAATTTATCAGCAACTCTCAGGTTATTTGAAGGTTTATCTTATAAAGGAAACTTTGGTGCAGATATATCAAGAGGTTTGAGAAAAACTTTTTATGACCCAAAAGTAATTGGTTATACAGATGCAATAGGTATAAGGGAACAAAACTTTTCTTCGCCTACAGGCAACGGTACTGCAATTATGCAACATAACGAGTTAACAAACTATACTACAGAACACACATTAAACTATGATAAAAAGTGGAGCAACAACAGTTCGATAACTGCATTAGTAGGTTATTCTTACCAAACTTTCAAAAACTTTAACCGTAACGATTTTGGCTTTGGAACTTCACAAGCGGGTGTTTTGGTAAAAGATTACAATAACTTTAAAACACACCTTGCTTATCCCGTGGGTGACAGCTCAAGCTACCGGTTACAATCATACTTTGCACGTGTTAATTATTCTTATAAAGACCGTTACATCTTAACCGGTACAATCAGAAGGGACGGCTCAACACGTTTCGGTGCAAATAATAAATATGGTAATTTCCCGGCGTTGGCAGCAAAATGGCGTATCAGCAGCGAAAGCTTTATGCCGAAAAGCGGTTTCTTTGATGATTTAAGTTTGAGGTTAAATTACGGACAAACAGGTAACCAGGAAATCCCGTCTTACGCATCTATAGCAATCAGACAGATCAATTATAACGGTAACTCAAACCCGCAGCAATACCTGCCCAACCCGGATTTGAAATGGCAAACTAACACTACTTACGGTGCAGGTTTAGATTTTACCATACTTAAAGGCCGTTTAAACGGTTCTGTAGATTATTTTAATAAATCAATTAAAGACTTATTATTCTTCCAGGATATTGCACAACCAGCGTTATCGTCAAGGATATATGTTAACCTGCCAGGAAACGTAAGAAGCACAGGTGTGGAACTTGGTTTAAACTTTGCCGCAGTACAGGGGACTAAATTTATCTGGGATGTTGCTTACAACATGACGGTACTTAAAAACAAAGTTGAAAACTTTGTTGGCCGTAACATCGTAACAGGCAACATAAATGGCCAAGGCCTTTCTGGTGCATATGCCCAGATTATTGCCAATGGCTATCCACTATATAGCTTTAACGTGCCGAATTATGCAGGTTTAGATGCCAATGGTTTCGGTATTTATCCACAAGGTATTGATGCTTCAACCATACAAGGCAGTCCAAATCCTAAATTTACGGCTGGCTTAACCAACAACTTTAGTTACGGCAAATTCAACCTGAGCTTCTTCCTTAACGCTGCAACAGGTTTCCAAATTTACAATAACACGGCAAATGCTTTTTTCTATAAAGGAAACTTAGTGAGTGGCCGTAACGTAACTAAGGATGTTGCGGCAACCAACGAAAACCCTTTAAACTCTGGCGAAGTATCAACGCGCTTTTTAGAAAAAGGCGATTTCTTGAGATTGAGCAATGCAACAATTGGTTATACATTTCCATTAACAGGAAGCAAAATAAAATCATTGAGAGCATCTTTAACAGGTCAAAACCTATTCCTAATCACCAAATACAGCGGTTTAGATCCTGAAGTTAACACGGATAAACAAAGAAACAATGTTGCGTCAAGAGGTATTGACTATACATCCTATCCAAAATCGCGAATATTTACATTAGGGTTAAATGCAGGTTTCTAAAAAAATATTATAATGAAAAAAATAGCAATAAAAGCAGCAATATGCGGTGCAGTTATGATGACTGCTGCTGGCTGTGTAAAATTAGATGAAAAACTTTATGGCTCAAGGTCGTTAGTTGATCCCAATGCAGTAGCCGGTTCGGCTGATCTTGGCGGCGTTTACTCCCAACTATACGGACAAACCGATCAGGCGAACACTTACGCATTGCAAGAGCACCCGACCGATGAAATGATGGGCCCTACCCGCGGAACTGACTGGGGCGATTTTGGAACATGGCGCAAACTGCATACCCATACCTGGACTGCTACACATAATCAGGTAAATGATACCTGGGACCAGCTAAATATTGGTGTGTTCCGTGCAAGCCAGGTTTTTTCAAAAGCTACTGATGCAAGCATCAAAGGCCAGGCAAGTTTCCTGCGCGCCTATTTCATGTTCCAAATTATTGACTTATACGGCCAGGCGCCTTTTCGTGATCCGGCTGGTGCAACATCAGCTATACCTACTGTGTTTGACCGTAGCGCTGGCACCGATTTTATTATTAAAGATTTGGAATTTGCCGAAGCAAACCTGCCGGCCACTTCTGCAAACATCGGTGTTGCCAATAAATCGGCTGCACAAGCTTTATTGGCAAAAGTTTATTTAAACAAAGCAGTTTACAAAGCAACTGCGGTAGGTGGCCCCTTTACATTTGTGAAGGCCGATATGGATAAGGTAATTGAATATGCCAACAAAGTTACCGTTGCTGGTTATTCATTAGAACCGGCTGGTCGCTATTTTCAGGATTTTGCTTGGGACAATTCAACGCAGTCCCGTGGTAATATCTTTGGTTTTTATAATACAACAGCTAGTGCGCCTGCTTCAGCTAAAAACCGTTGGAGAATGGGCTTACACTATAATCAAACACCTGATGGCTGGAACGGGTTTACAACTTTGGCCGATTTTTATAAATCTTTTGAAGCTACAGATGAGCGCAGAGGCGTTGCTTACCCTGGTTTAACAGATAAGATTGGTCTTCGTGCAGGTTTTGCCATTGGCCAGCAGTACGGCCCGGGCGGAGTAGCTTTAAAACAACGAGGCGGGCAACCGTTAATTTTTACACCAGATGTTAACCTTAACTTTTCAACAGAAGCACAAGGGATACGGGTGTTTAAATATTTCCCTCAGCCAACTGCTTCCAACACGGTTAATGATGACAATTCAGATAATGATTATGTAATCCTGCGTTATGCAGATGTATTGTTGATGAAGGCCGAAGCACTTATGCGTGGCGGAACCGATCCTTTAGGCAAAAGCGGTATCGAAATTGTTAACTCTATCCGCACACCTCGCGGCGCAAGTGCTATCACAACTTTAGATGCTCCAACAATGCTTGCCGAAAGAGGCCGAGAGTTATATTATGAAGGCTGGAGAAGAAATGACTTAATCCGTTTTGAGAAATTTAATGACCCTGTTGATCAACGTCCAAACAAAACAGATAAAACCCGCACCATCTACCCAATTCCACAACGTGCGGTAGATACAAATCCGAACCTAAAGCAAAATGCAGGTTACTAATTAGCCAAGTACTTAAAAATCAAATTCAAAGTGTATGCTTCTTTTATGCCGATAAAAACAGTATGATCTATTTTTTAGATGTAAATACCAAATTTTACCTGGTAAAAGAAGCATAAATTTTTTGAATTAAACTGCTGATTGAATTTTATTTTGAATACATAAACGTAGCGGGTATCTCGCTACGTTTATTGTTATATATGATGCTGAAAAAGTTTTCTTTCCCTGTTTTTGCTGTTGTGCTTTTGTTGATTTGTTCTTGCAATTTCAACAAAAAAGAAACTTTATTTTCTTTGCAGGATAACCAAAACATCGGTATCAGCTTTGTAAACAACGTTACCGAAACCGATCAAACCAATGTTTTTGCCTTCCGTAATTTTTATAATGGCGGCGGCGTAGCCATCGGCGATCTAAACAATGACGGGCTTAACGATGTATTTTTCACGTCTAACCAAAACGGCAACCAGCTTTACATCAACCAAGGCAACTGGAAATACAAAAACATTACCGAAAAAGCAGGCGTAAAGGGAACCAAATATTGGAGTACCGGTGCCACCATGGTAGATATTAATGGTGATGGCTGGCTGGATATTTACGTTTGCCACAGTGGTAACGGTCCCGAGAATACCCGTGGAAATGAATTATTCATCAATCAGCATAACGGTACTTTTAAAGAAGAAGCCGAAAAATACGGGTTGGTTGATAAAGGTTTATCCACGCAAGCTATATTTTTTGATTTGGACAACGATGGCGATTTGGATTGCTTCGTGCTTAACAATTCGTTCCGGCCCATAGGCTCATTTGATTTCAGTGCAAATTTGCGCGGCGTAATTGATCCTTTAGGCGGTGCACGTTTGTACCGGAACGATAACGGCCACTTTACCAACATTACTAAAGAAGCCGGCATCTACTCCAGTGATATTGGTTTTGGCCTGGGTGTTTCGGTGGTGGATATTAACCAGGACGGCTACCCGGACATTTATGTTTCCAACGATTTTTTTGAGCGCGATTACTTATACATCAACCAAAAAAACGGTACGTTTAAAGAAGATATCCAGAATGAAACAGGCCATTTAAGCCTCGCTTCTATGGGATCGGATATTGCGGATATTAACAATGACGGCCAATATGATATTTTCACTACTGAAATGCTGCCCGAAGGCGATCAGCGCCTGAAAAAGATGACTTCTTTTGAATCGTACGACGTGATTAAGCTGAAACAGCACGATGGTTATTACAACCAGTTTATGCAGAATTGCCTGCAGTTAAATAATGGCGACAATACTTTTTCTGAAATTGCCTTTGCCAGTGGTGTTGCCGCTACCGATTGGAGCTGGGGAGCCTTACTATTTGATATGAACAACGATGGCTGGAAAGATATTTTTGTATCGAACGGTATTTATAAAGATTTGACCGACCAGGATTATATCGAGTTTCTGGGCAACCGCGAAAACATGGATAAAGTAAGCGAGAAAAAAAAGTTTAACTACCGCGATTTTACCGATAAAATGAAATCGACACCGCTTTCCAACTATGGCTTTTTAAATAACCAAAACCTTACTTTTTCCAACAAAGCAGCCGATTTTGGTTTGGATCAGCCTTCGTTCAGCAACGGCGCATCATATGCAGATCTGGATAACGACGGCGATAATGACCTCATAGTTAACAACGTGAACATGCCGCCATTCATCTACAAAAATAATTCTGATAAAAACAGCAACCACTACTTGCAGGTAAAGTTGCAGCAGGAAGGGCTAAACAGATTTGGTATTGGCGCAACTATCAAAATATTCAACAAAAATACTTCTCAAATCTATTATAACCAGCCTACCCGTGGTTTTCAAAGCTCTACTTCGCCCAATTTATTAACCGTTGGTTTAGGTAAAAATACCAAGGTTGATTCTGTACAAATAATTTGGCCGGGCGGCAAATACGAAATCGTTAAAAACCTGAAAGCCAACAAATGCTATACTTTTTACGGTAAAAATGCACTGGCAATTTACAACTTCAAAAAAACACCGGTAAAAACAGTATTCAAAGAAACAACGAAAACTTTGTTCGATAGCATCCCGAAACATACAGAAGACGATTTTATCGACTTTGATAACGAAAAGCTGATGCAGCAAAGGCTCTCAATGGAAAACCCGTTTATGGCAGCAGGTGACGTTAACAAAGATGGCTTGCAGGATTTTTATTTCGGCAGCTCAAAAGGTACGGCTGCAGCTATTTATGTGCAGCAAAAGGGCGGGAAATTTAAGAAATACGTTCCGGAGGATTTTGAAAAGCAATCGTACCTGGAAAATGCCGGAGCTGTATTTGGTGATTTTGACGGCGATGGCGACGAGGATTTGATCATTGGTGTTGGCGGTAATGAAGACGAAGCCGGAACGCCCGTTTATTTTCCGCGCTTTTTCGAAAATGATGGCAAAGGGAATTTTTACCGAAACCCGGATAAAACCATTCATGCGGCCGTAAATGCTTCCGTGGTAATTGCTTGTGATTATGATAAAGACGGCGATCTGGATCTGTTTGTAGGCGGCAGAAGCGTGCCCGGCGTTTATGGTTCTTCCCCAAAATCATATGTGCTTCAAAATGATGGAACCGGACATTTTAAAGATGTTTCCCAACAGGTATTAGGTGCCAACACAAACTTAGGAATGGTTACGGCTGCCAAATGGATTGATATAGATAAAAACGGTTTCCCGGATTTAATTGTAACTGGTAATTGGATGGGCATCAAAAAACTGATGAACAACCACGGCAAGTTTACCGAAGACAGGCAACTGGAAAATTACAAAGGCTTGTGGTGCAGCTTAGAAGTTGCCGACGTTGACGGAGACGGAAACCTGGATATTATAGCTGGCAACTTGGGTTTAAATTCCAAGTTTCGTGCTTCGGTTACCGAACCTATGAAAATTTATATTAAAGATTTTGACCGTAACGGAACACGTGAATGTGTTACTTCGATGTACAAATCAGACCATGTTGAATATACGCTGAACATGCGGCCAGATTTGGTAGGGCAAATGCCTTTGTTTAAAATGCGTTTTTTACGGTACGAAAATTACGCCGGCAAACCTTTTAAGGAGGTTTTTACAGATGAAATGTTAAACCAGGCCGAAGTACATGAAGTGAACGATCTGGCTTCGGCAATTTTTATCAATGATGGGAAAGGTAATTTTAACTGCAAACCCTTTCCTTTTCGGGCGCAATTTTCTTGCATTAATACCATTTTGTGCGATGACATCAGCAATAACGGTGCAAAAACCATGCTGATGGGCGGTAACTTTTATGGCTTTAAACCCGAAATTGGCCGCTTAGATGCCAGTTACGGGTTGTTTTATCAATACAACAAAAACGGGTTTAAATATGTAGAGCCGGCAAAAAGCGGCATCAAACTAAACGGACAAGTGCGTTCATCCTTAATGATTAAAAATAATAAAGGCGGCAAATATTATTTGTTTGGAATTAATGACGAACCTTTAAAGGCATTTGAGCTGCAATAATAGGAATGCTTCTTTTAGCACTAAAATTTTGGTGTTTGCAGGTTTTCCTATAGAAGCCTGCCAAATTTTAACCGATAAAAGAAGCATCCGAAATACGTTAACATGAAACAGGCAGACGTAACCCAATAATTCTATGCAACGATATTTATGGCTCTCTGGTTTACTGCTGCTTGCTTTCTGCTGCTCCTGTAAAAAGGAAAAAGCTGGCGAAACCATATTTAAACTGTTGCCTGCTACGCAAACCAATATCAATTTCGTTAACAAAAATACGGCTACAGATTCGGTCAATATTTTGGATTACCTGTATTTTTATAATGGTGCGGGTGTGGCTTCGGCAGATTTTAACAACGATGGCCTGGCCGATCTTTATTTTGTATCAAACCAGGAACCCAACAAGCTTTATTTAAACAAAGGCAATTTAAAGTTTGAAGATATCACCGCAAAAGCAGGCGTAGCCGGAACCGGAAACTGGAAAACAGGTGTAACCATTGTTGATATCAACGGCGATGGTTACAAAGATATCTATGTTTCGGTGGTTGCAAACTATAAAGGTTTTAAAGGAAAAAACCAGTTGTACATTAACAACCACGATCTTACTTTTACGGAGAGCGCGGCCAGATACGGACTTGATTTTGCCGGATTTTCTACCCAGGCCGCCTTTACAGATTATGATAAAGATGGTGATCTGGATATGTTCCTGCTCACTTCATCGGTACATAGCAATGATACTTACGGCGATTCTACCCAGCGTTTTAAGTACAGCCATGACGCGGGCGACCATTTGTTCAGGAACGATAATGGGCATTTTACCGATGTAACAAAAGCTTCCGGCATTTATGCTGCACCAATTGGTTATGGTTTAGGCGTAAGCGTGGGCGATTTGAACAACGACGGCTGGGACGATATTTATGTTAGCAACGATTTTTTTGAGCAGGATTACTATTACGTAAACCAGCACAACGGCACATTTAAAGAGCAGTTAAAAAGTGCCTTTGGGCATACCAGTTTGTTTTCGATGGGCAATAGCATGAGCGATGTGAATAAAGATGGCCAGTTGGATGTGTTAACTACGGATATGCTGCCCGAGAACATAAAAGACCTTAAATCGACTATTAATGATGAGTCTTTGGATATTTACAACCAGGAAGTAAACAGCGGTTTTTATTACCAGTATTCTAAAAACTGTTTACAAATAAATGTGGCCAACGGCAAAAAATTTATGGATATGGCTTTGTATGCCGGTGTGTCTGCTACGGATTGGACATGGTCGCCTTTGGTACAGGATTTTGATATGGATGGAAGAAAAGACCTTTTTTTTTCCAACGGGATCAAAAAGCGCCTGAACGATATGGATTACCTGAAATATTTGGGCGAGCCAGGTTTTGTTAATGATTTTAAAGCGGGCAGGCGTTTTGATAAAGATAAGATCAACAAAATGCCGGATGGCGCGGTGCATAACTTCTTTTATCAGGGAAAAGATCAATTAAAATTTGTGGATATTTCTGCTGCCAACGACATGCAGGAACCAACTATTTCTGCCGGTTCTATTGCGGTTGATTTGGATAATGACGGCGATCTGGAAATTGTCACCAATAATATGGACAGTCCGGCTTCTGTATATCAAAATACAACGATGGAAAAGCATCTGCAAAATAAGTCTGCTTTTGTCAGCTTCAGCCTGAAATATACAGCAAAAAATATTGATGCAATTGGTGCAAAACTGTTTTTAAAATCCGGAAACACAGTTGACCATCAGGAAATACAAACCAGTAACGCTTTTGAAAGCAGTGCGAACATTAACCTGCTGTTCACTTTTTTGCCAAAGGACAAACCTGTGGAACTGCTGGTTGTCTGGCCGGATAATTCTTATCAACTCATTAATCAATTCAAATTCAACCAAAAAACACAATTGGTTTATGATTTTAGGCAGGTAAAAACAGCATCGAACATAGAAACAATAGTTCATGATTTTATCAACCCGGTGCAGCAATTTGAAAGTAAACCTGCCCCGGCAGCATTAATAGCAAGTGTAAAAACCTTTGACACGCCCGATTTTAATTATTACTACTTGTTGCCGCATGCTTATTTGCCGCACACGCCGGCAGTAGCGGTTGCAGATGAAAATAAGGATGGTTTTGAGGATGTATATATAGGCGGCATTGCCGGAGAGGAAAAGTATTTACTTGTTAATAATCAAAACGGTAGCTTTAAAAAAGTTGCTGTGCCTGCTTTTAACCAATTTCGGGATTATGGGGATATGGATGCCCAATGGATAGATGTAAACCAGGACGGATTGTTGGACTTGATTGTTTCCACTGCTAACCATCCCTTTATGGAAGATGATAAAACTATGCCACCACGTTTATACATCAACAAAGGGAACAATCAATTTGAGTATAAAGCGCTGCCGAAATTGCCGGGTTACTTCACCAAAATGTTTTTGTATGATTTTAATAATGATGGTTTACAAGATGTATTTTTAACAAAAAGCATTTCTTTTAAGAATTATACTGCAGCAGCACAGCAGGTTGTTTTGCTAAATACCGGGAAGGGAAATTTTACGGTAGCACCAAAAAACAAGTACCGGGAAATTACTCAAATTCCTTATATCACAGACGTTACTTCGGCAGATATTGACCTGAACGGAAAACCGGATTTGATAATTACCGCAGAATGGCAGCCAATACAAATCTTTTTAAATAACGGGAAGCAGCTTTCCAAATTTACTTCGCCTGTTTTAAAGGATTTAAAAGGCTGGTGGCAAACTGCCGCTATTGTAGATTTGGACAAAGACGGCAAGCAGGATCTGATAGCCGGAAACTGGGGCCTGAACAATAAATACAATGTTACTGCCGAAACACCGCTTTTTGCCTACAACAGCGATATTGACAAGGAAGGTAAAAATGATTTGATCCTGTCTTACAATTATCAGGGGAAATACTACCCATTCCGGCCAAAAAATGATCTGGAGCAGGAGTTGCCTTACATCAAAAAAGAATGGCTTAGTTTTCAAAAAATGGCCGATAAAACAACGGCCGAAATTTTTAAAGATAAGATAGACGAAACACACAAACTCTCAGCAAATACTTTTAGCAGTATTTTTATCAGTGATGTTTTGCATGCTAAATCTTACCAGAACTTGCCGTATCCCTATCAGCAGGCACCGATACGTTCTGTTGTTACCATGCCAAACAATGCGTTGTTGATCAACGGAAATTTTTGGGGCGTAATTCCTTACGAGGGGAAATATGATGCTTTGGGTTTGGCTGGTTTAAATTACGATACAAAGCAAAAACAGTTTGCAGCACCAAATTATTGGGTTAATCCGGCATTTAACTTTCAGGAAGTAACCTATTTGCATTTCATCAAAACAAAAGGTAAAACGGCGATGCTTATGATGACTTATGAGGGAAAACTGTTTATCGTGCGTTAGCCAATGCTTCTTTTAGCACCATAAAATTGTTATCAAAAGCAATTTGAGTTTTATAACTTGTTGATTTTTATGCCGATAAAAGAAGCATCAGCAATTAGTCCCCGCTTTCTGATGACTGCATCAAAATATCGGGTAATAAATTTTAGTAACCCATTTTGATGTATCTTTTTCTTTAGATCGGTCAGTTACCAAGGATTCAAAAGGCATAGCCGGTGAGATAAGATTATGATCTTTTTTGTATTTTTCTAATTGGTTTGAAGCGTTACGTATGGTGTTAAGGCCGCCTTTTACGCTGGTTTGTAATATGTTTCCGCCTAAAACCATTTTGTTAATGAGCATACCTGTTGCCGGTTTTACCGCTTTAGTTATCGGTATGCCAACCATTACCTGATATTTTTTTAGATCGGTTTGATGTACGTTGAGCATTGGCGCACCAGTTTCTGCAACATGCTGTTTCCGGATTTCCTGTTTCAATTTACCAACCAACTCGTAAACTTTGTTCATTTCCGGATATTGCTGCGTTATAATATTTGTAGCAAGAATGGTTGCATCTTTCACTTTGGTAATCCTGACATCCATCTGGTAAATATTCCGGTCATCTTCTAAAAAATACTTAAAATGCAGCAAAACGTCGTTCATATCGTTTTTAATCCTCTTCATTTGCACGTAAGTATTAAAACGGTCAATTGGGTTTAAGCCCACTGTTTTAACACTGCTCCAGGTTAATTTTACTTTATCAGCATCGGTAGCAATAAAAGAAAGCTGTGTGTTAAGCTCCAGTTCAGGATTGGTAACAGTAAATATCACATCATCATTGTTGAGCTGTTTTATAGTGTACAAATGTTTGCGGTATTGGTATTCAAAATCAGAATCAGCAGTTCCGGGCCACCATTTTTTCCATTCTTTTTGATGGTTTAAAAACTGAAAAACATCGGCATCAGTAGTAGTAACGGTGATGTTGTTATTGATGGAAATATTGGCCGGGATAAAAAGATATACAGTAGCCAAAGCAAGGATTAGCAAAAGTAATAGCCCGGCAAAAATTCTTTTTAACATAAACAACAATAAGATTTTAAGGGTAAAACTATGTAATTATCCAGCTTTAAAAAGTTTGGCGCAGTACTTTATCAGCAGCAATAATGCTGGTGCGAATTACTGTTTTTTAGGCGATAAAAGAAGCATTCTCCATCATTGCCAAATCAATTAAATTGATTAGCAAAGAAGGCATAGAAAAATAGATCCTGCTGAAGTCAGCATTTTGTTTGCTAACGCTGTTACACAGTATGCAGTGGTTTATAAACAGTAAACTTAAATTTCTTAAAAATTGTGATAGCCGCTTTAGCTTGCCTAACTTAGCTGTACCAATTTATTTGATAACCTAAAACAATATTACTCAGTTACATTGTGCAGTAATTGTGACTGTACCTTTATTTTTACAGCTATCCATGAGAAAAATAATTACTGTTTTATTTATTTTAAACCTGCTACAATTAAACGTTTTTGCACAAAATATTAATCCTTGGCGCATCAAAGCAGACAAAATTGATCCGGCAAATTATTTTGGCGTTACCGTTGCCAACGGTATGATCGGGATTGTTTCTTCTCCGGAACCTTTTCAGGTAAAAAACGTGGTGCTTGCCGGCGTTTATGATCAGTATGGCCGCGGCCGGGTAAGCAATTTTCTCAATAGCTTTAACCTGCTGAACATGCATTTGGATGTTAACGGTAAACGGCTGGATGCCAAATCTGCCAGTAATATGCAGCAAGAACTGGATATGCAGCATGCTTCTTTTACCACTACTTTTTCTTACGGCGATGATGCTACGATAAAATACACGTATTATTCTTTGCGCCAGTTGCCGTTCACCGTTTTGATGGATGTTTCGATCACTGCTAAAAAAGACATCACCATAACCCCGGCAAGTGTAATGGAAGCACCTGATGCCTTGCGCGATGTGCAGAATTATTATAACGAGATCGACCGGCCGCATGTAACGCTGAAACTGCTTACCTCAACGGCAAAAAGCCCGACCGGGAAATTACAGCTTTGCGCTTCCACCAGTTTTTTGTTTGGCGAGCCACATGGCCAGGAACCAGCCGTGATCCATGAAATGTGGGACAGTAATATGCACCTGATGAAATTCAGCAAAAGCCTGAAAGCTGGCGAAACTTATACTTTTTCGGTAATCGGTTCTTCTATTACTTCCGCACATGACGATGATCCGCTGAACGAAGCCGAACGCTTGACCATTTTTGCCCGTTTGGAAGGACATGACCGCTTGCTGAAATTTCATAACCAGGCTTGGGACGAACTGTGGAAAAGCGATATTAAAATTGAAGGAGACGCGCAGGCACAGCAGGATATCCATAGCATGTTGTACCATTTGTATTCGTTCTCCCGTGCAGGCACGGCTTTTTCGCCATCGCCGATGGGCCTTTCCGGTTTGGGTTATAACGGTCATGTTTTCTGGGATACTGAAGTCTGGATGTATCCGGCACTGCTTGTTTTACACCCTGAAATTGCAAAATCGTTGGTCGAATATCGTTTTGAGAGATTGGAAGCCGCACGTAAAAATGCTTTCTCACACGGTTTTAAAGGCGCGATGTTTCCCTGGGAAAGTGCCGGAACAGGTGTAGAAGAAACGCCGGTTTGGGCTTTAAGCGGCCCGTTTGAACATCATATTACCGCTGATGTGGCTAATGCTGCCTGGAATTATTACTGTGTTACCCAAGATAAAACCTGGCTGCGCGAACGCGGCTGGCCGATATTATCTGCCACAGCAGATTTTTGGGCGAGCCGAATAGAACGGAATGGTGCAGGACATTTCGACATCAAAAATGTAGTTGCTGCCGATGAATGGGCGGAAAACGTGGACAATAATGCTTTTACAAATGCCGCAGCAAAAGTAAACCTTCAAAATGCAGCGGCTGCGGCCAAATTATTAGGTATTTCTGCAAATGCGGATTGGGCTTTGGTGGCGCAAAACATCCCGATTTTGAAGTTGCCAAATGGCGTAACGCAGGAACATGCCAGTTATCACGGAGAAGGAATTAAGCAAGGCGATGTCAATTTGCTGGCTTATCCGCTGAAAACCATTACCGATCCAAATCAAATAAAAAAGGATTTGACTTACTACGAAACAAGGATTCCAAATGAAGGAACGCCAGCGATGACGCAAGCAATTTTTGCGCTGTTATATTCCCGTTTGGGTGATGGTGAGAAGGCATATCATTGGTTTAAAGAATCCTATGAACCAAACTTGGTGCCGCCTTTCCGCGTAATTGCAGAAACGAAGGGTGGAACAAATCCGTATTTTGCTACTGGCGCAGGTGGAATATTGCAAAGTTTATTAATGGGTTTTGGCGGATTGGATATTACGTCAAATGGTATCACACAAATCAAAAGTAAATTGCCTTCCCGCTGGAAATCGATCACTTTAACTGGCATCGGACCGGAACACAAAACTTATACGGTTAAATAAATTTGAAAAAGTACTTTTTAATATCCTCACCATTTTTTTGCTTCTTATAACAAAGCAAAATGTTTAATAAATTTAATTTAGCATGAAACACCTTCTTTTTATAATAGCAGGAATTGTTGCTTTATCCTCCTGCAAAAAAAACGACTACAAAAAAATATTACATAATCCGGCCTTCTACAGCAGAACGGTACATGAATTAAACAGCATTGTAATGGGTAATAATTTTACGCCGGTTGTTGCTTCCAGAAATTACGCTTACGCCAATATTGCCGCTTATGAGGTGATTGCTGCCGGTTATCCTGCACATTATACTTCCCTGAGCGGCCAGCTTAATGGTTTAAAAGAAGTACCGAAACCTGCAGCGGGTGAGCAAATAGATTTTGAATATGCTGCGTTGCTCGCTTTTTGCGGCGTTGGGCAAGCGGTTACTTTCCCCGAAGGAAGCATGCAATATTACACTGATAGTTTGCACATGATGGCCAAAGAGCACGGTATGCCGGAAGAGATGATTGTTGCCTCCGAAAGTTATGCTAAACGAATGACTGGGTCTATTGTTAAATGGAGCAAAGGCGATAACTATTTAAAAACCCGCAGTGCTTCTAAATATTCGGTAAAAAGTAATGTAGCTGGCCGATGGATACCCACGCCGCCATCATATGCTGCAGCAGTTGAACCACACTGGCAGGAAATAAGGCCAATGCTAATGGATAGTGCCAGTCAGTTTCGGGTCCCTCCGCCGCCTGTTTATAATGTGAGCGATAAAAACAGCAAGTATTACCAGGAAGTAAAATATATGCTGGATGCTACCAGTAAACTTACGCCTGAGCAAAAAGACATTGCTGATTTTTGGGACGATAATCCGGGTAAATTAAATGTGTTGGGTCATGTGCAATATATAACAAAAAAGTTTTCACCTCCGGGCCATTGGATGAGTATTGCCGGTATTGCTGCCGAAAAGGCCAAAGCCGATTTTCCAACTACGGTTTATGGATTTGCAAAAACTGCCATTGCTTTGTATGATTCATTTATCCAGTGCTGGGATGCAAAATATTTTTACAATACCGCCCGTCCCGAAACGGTTATTAACAAATTTTTTAATGCCGATTGGCGACCGCATTTGCAAACGCCGCCTTTTCCTGAATATACCTGCGGCCATTCTACCATTTCATCAGCTGCCGCAGAAGCATTAACGAGCGTGTATGGTGATCATTTAGCTTATAAAGATACATCTGAACTGGAGTTTGGTATCAAAAGCCGTTCGTTTCCGTCTTTTCGGGCAGCTGCTGAGGAAAATAACTGGGCACGCTTTTATGGCGGCTTGCACTTTCATAACTCCTGCACGGTAGCAAATGAGTACGGCAAAAAAGTTGGTGATTTGGTGGCTACTAAACTGGTGATGAATAAGTGATGCTTCTTTTATCGGTGTTTTTTTATTGATTGGAAATGCATAGTTCTGAGGTGCGGATTACAAATTAGAAGTGTTTGAAAGATTTTAGCTTTGCACTATCATCCAAATTTATTTCGAAATCTTACAGGAAACACTACCAATAATCTTGTTTTTAACTTTTATGATGAAATGCCGAGACCAGTTCTGCATGATAGAAAAGTCTTGTAAACACTCCTAATTACAAATCCCAACCAGTATAAGATCTGTTATCTCGCATATTGTTGCCTGACGCGACTAAGGGTTTCACGGGACACACCAAGATACGAAGCGATCATGTGGAGTGGTACGCGTCTATATATTTCAGGATATGCTTTGATAAAATTATCATATTTTTCCTCAGCGGTTTCACTGATATTACTTAGAATTCTGTTTTGGCTTACATCGAAATTTTTGGTTTCCAGTCTTTCCTTAAAAATTTGAAGTTTAGGAATTGCTTTGAATAAAGCATTTAAATTTTGCTTTTCAATAAGTAATAATTCGCTGTTCTCAAGGGCGTCGATGTTACTTTTGGAAGGACGACTTGAGTTATAGCTTTCATAATCACTCATCCACCAGTTTTCAACCGCAAACCTTAAAATATGCTCCGAGCCGTCTTTACCTATCCGGTACAGCCGAAGACATCCTTTAGCAATAAAGCAATTGTAATGACAGATATCGCCTTCCTGAAGCAGGTATTGACGCTTTCGGAGTTTTTTAACTACCGTAACGTCTTCTACCAATTTCAATTCTTCGTTCGTCAGGCCGGCTTTTTCTACTAAATAAGCGGCAAATGATTTAAACATATTAAACAGCTTTTAACAAAGCTATTCAAAATCTCTTTTAGAGATTACAGTAATGAAAAAATGTAGTTAGAGTGACTAAATCCGTATCATACAAAGTATATGTAAAAAGCCGATAAAAAAATGCCCGCAGCATAACTGCGGGCATTCTATCTTTTGCTCTGCAACTTCGGGCTTACTTCATCATGGTAATATTGGAAAAGCCACCGTCAGAAATAATCTCCGTACCGAGTATGAATGACGACTCGTCCGATGCAAGAAACACAGCAGCTTTACCAATATCAGACGGCTGCCCGATTCTTCCGGCTGGTATGAGGTCTATCCAAAGCTGTTTAACATAATCAACATGTCCTTCAGGTACGATTTTATTAAAGACAGGTGTGTCGATTGTACCTGGTGAAAGCACATTTACTCTGATCTTTCTCATTAATAAATCTAGCGAGAACCCACGTGCGAACGATATAACAGCTGCTTTAGCCGCCCCGTAAATTGAAAATCCTGGAGTTGCGCGATGTGCAGCGGTAGAACCTATCAGGACAATTGAACCGCCGTCGTTCATGAAAGGGAGTGCTTTTTGAACCGTAAAGTAAACGCTTTTCAGGTTTAGGTCCATGAATTTATCGTAACTTTCTTCTCCGATATCGGCAACTGATCCCATTTCGCCGCCTTCAACAGCACCTCCCGCATTGACTACTACTGTATCGATTTTACCAAATTTGTCGAATGTTTCTTTGAATATTCTTTCGAGGTCATTCATATTTGTTACATCGCCCTTCAGTCCGATAAAATCATTTCCAAGCTGCTGAATCGAGCTGTCGAGTGTTTTTTGATTTCTGCCTGTAATTGCACCAACCGCGCCTTCGCTTTTAAAAGCCTCCGCAATACCAAACCCTATGCCGCTGTTACCACCGGTAACTACAGTTACCTTACCTTTTAATTTCATGTTTTTAAGTAATTATTTTGGTTCAAATATGAGCTACTTTTGCCAATCTTTACAAGGGCATTTTACACAAAGTTTATGTGATAAATGTCACGGCAGGAAAACCTTCGCTGGTCGGGATTTGTAATTATGAGTGTTCAAAAGAATAAGTTTATCATGTAGAACTTGTTTCGGCATCTCATTAGAAAGTTTGTTACTTTTCACGAGGGATGCTGAAACAAACTCGGGATGACTTTTGAAACAAAGATCAAACAAACAAGCACGTTTAACACTCAACCTAAATTACCCGATAAAAACAGTATCACTTTCCCTGATACCGGTTCATCAGATTCAGTAAAACACCATTCGTCCAACCGAAACCGTCTTGTAGCGGATATTCTCCGCCGCCTGCTTTCAATTGCGTATCTGTTACATTGTATTTTTCCATCAGCTTGCCCGTTGCTTTAAAAACGCGGGTATTGGTTTCAATCCAGCGCGTGGCAATATTTCGGGCCAGATCATCCTGCTGATATTTTACCAAACCGTCAACAGCCATGTATTCCAGTGGTGCCCAGGCATTTGGCGCGTCCCATTGCTGGCTTGTCCGGTTGCTGGTAGTAACTAAGCCGCCTGGTTTTAAAAAATTATTTTCTAGTTTTTTGGCTACGCTGATGGCCTGCTGTTTTGTAGCGATCTGAAATTCCAGCGGGAAAACCCCGGCCAGCGTTTCTACCGGCGATTGCTTTTTTTGTTGCCAGTTGTAATCTAAAAACCAACCAGCTTCTTCATTCCAGCAATATTTTAGGATGGCTTTTTTGCGCTGTGCTGCTTTTAGCAGGTAAAAATCCTGCTTGCTTTTGTTCCCTTGCAAACCATAAGATTGCGCGATCGTATTTTCCAGGTGATACAACAAACAATTCAAATCAACCGGAATAATATTGGTGGTTTGGATAGAAGAAAGCTTTTGGGAAGCATCAAACCAGCGGCTGCTAAAATCCCAGCCGGAAGCCGCCGCGGCGCGGATATTTCGGTAATAAGTTGATAAATCCTGGTTGGTTAATTTGCCCGACGCCACATCTTCTTTGTAAGATTCCTCGCGTGGCTGATCGCTATCGTCCCAATAACGGTTTAAAATCTCTCCTTGTTGCATTCGTACAGCCAGTTTATAAGCTTGCCTAACTTTTAAAGTTGCCGCTCCCTGCATGAAATAAGCGTATTCTTTAAGTAATTCGGATTGATAATGTGTGTAAACCTGATCGCCTTCATCTTTTGCCAGCAAATCCAGCATCATCGAGAAAAACGGCGGCTGGCTCCGGCTCAAATAATAAGTGCGCGTGCCGTTGGGAATATGGCCGAAACGATTTAGCATGTACGCAAAATTATCAACCATATCACGAATGACCTGCGTTTTGTGGCTTTCCTGCAAACCCAGCATGGTGAAATAGCTGTCCCAATAATAAGTTTCGCGGAAACGGCCGCCGGGAACAATAAAATTATGTGGTAAAAGAAGCAACGAACCTTTGGAAACCGTGTCATGCCGACGGTAAAGCACCTGCCAAAGCGTATCAATGTGCTCGCGGATACCAGCGTTGATATCGCTTTTAAAATTGCTGCTGCCGAAAGTTGGTTCGGTAAAATGTTCAGCTACAAAAGCTTTCAGATCGAAATCCGGTTTATTTTTTTGTGCCTGATAATCCTGCATAATGGCTGCCGGATTTTTCTTTGGGACCGCATCTACAAAAGTTTTGTTATCCGGATAAACGCTGCCCAGCTGTACGGCTTCAAATAATCCGGGATACTGCTGCCGTGGTGAAAGTTGTGCAAAACAAACGTTCAGCAAAAAAAACAGGGGTAAAAACAGTATCAGTTTTTTCATGGGGTTGAGGTTTGAGCTGTGCGGTTGGAGAAACCGGTTTAACACAACAATAGTAAATAATCAAGCTGAAATCCAGAAGTATGAATTGAATTTTTCAGTTCAAACTTCGCAAGCCTCGCACCCAAACCTTCCTGCCGCAAACGCCAAACCTATTCTACCGTAACTGATTTAGCCAGGTTTCTGGGTTGATCCACATTGCAGCCACGCATCAAAGCAATGTGGTAAGCCAGCAACTGCAGTGGAATTGTAGCCAGCAGCGGTAAAAAAGCTTCGTCTGTTTGTGGGATTTCGATAGCATAATCAGCCATTTTTTTCACTTCCGTATCGCCGTCAGAAACTATGGCAATTACCTGTCCGCCGCGCGCTTTTACTTCCTGGATATTGCTGATCACTTTTTCGTAAGAAGAATGTTTTGTAGCGATAAAAACCACCGGCATTTCGGCATCAATCAAGGCAATCGGCCCATGTTTCATTTCGGCTGCCGGATAGCCTTCTGCATGGATATAAGAAATTTCTTTCAACTTTAATGCACCTTCCAAAGCAACCGGAAAAGCACTTCCCCGGCCTAAAAACAAACAATTCGGAGAATCTTTGAACTTCTCTGCGATGATTTTTATCTCGTCGTTGTGCTTTAATGCCTGCTCGATCAAATCCGGGATTTCGTTGAGTTCGGTTAATAAAGTAATCAATTTGGTTTGATTTACCGTGCCTTTTAACTGGGCAATATAAAATGCAATCAGCGTCAAAACCGTAACCTGCGCCGTAAAAGCTTTGGTAGAAGCCACGCCAATTTCCGGGCCGGCATGGGTATAAACGCCTGCATCTGTAATGCGCGGGATTGATGCGCCAACCACGTTGCAAATGCCAAAAATCGTTGCACCTTTGGCTTTAGCCAACTCTAAAGCGGCCATTGTATCGGCTGTTTCACCGGATTGAGAAATGGCGATCACCAAATCTTTTTCAGAAATAACCGGGTTGCGATATCGAAACTCCGAAGCATATTCTACTTCAACAGAAACCCGGCCGTATTCTTCAATCAGATATTCTCCAACCAAACCGGCGTGCCAGGAAGTTCCGCAGGCGATAATAATAATCCGGTCGATATTTTTTAGTTTTTCAGCATAAGGTTCCAATCCGCCCAACTGTACACGGCCTTGCTGCGGATAAATTCTGCCACGCATACAATCGCGGATAGAACGCGGCTGCTCGTAAATCTCCTTTAGCATAAAGTGGGCGAAACCACCTTTTTCCAGCATTTCGAGTTTCAACTCCAGTTCGTGAACGTATGGCGTTTGGATAACGTTATCACTACTTTTAATCAACAAATTATCTCTGCTGAGGATTGCTATTTCGTTATCATTCAGATAGATAACGTTTTTAGTATATTCTACGATCGGTGTGGCGTCCGAAGCAATAAAATATTCGCCTTTGCCCACACCGATTACCATCGGGCTGCCTTTGCGGGCGGCAATCAGTAAATCAGGTTCGTCGCTGCTCATCACTACGATTGCATAAGCACCGATTACTTGTGTTAGGGCAATGCGGACTGCTTCTTTTACATCCAGTTTTGTTTCGTCCTGAATGTTTTCGATCAGGTGAACCAAAACTTCAGTATCAGTATCACTTTTAAGCTCGTGGCCTTTTTGGATCAATGCTTCTTTTATCGTAGCATAATTCTCGATGATGCCGTTGTGGATGATCGTCAGTTTGCGGTTGCCGGATGAATGCGGGTGCGAATTCCGGTCGCTCGGTGCACCATGTGTTGCCCAGCGTGTGTGGCCCATTCCGGCGGTTCCTTTCAGCGAAATATCTTTTACAAAATCCTCCAGATCGCTTACTTTTCCGGCTTTTTTATACACCTTTAGTTCCTGATCCAGCAAAGCCACTCCTGCGCTGTCATAACCCCGGTATTCCAGCCGGTGCAACCCTTTGATCAGAATCGGGTAAGCTTCACGATAGCCGATATAACCAACAATTCCGCACATACTGTTTTTATCGATATAAATTTAAGGAGCCGCGTATGGATTTTATTTTGTGATGGCAGGGGTATAAATAATATTCAGTTTCATTTTGTAGGCAGAGGTTTTATCGCCACCGGCTACTAATCTTGCCGCACTTTGTATGGAGCCTGTGCTGTATTCGATGGATTTAAGGTTGTAATAATCAGCGGGAGCCAGGAACGTGCCGTAATCAATCGTTTTTCCTGCAATCAAATCCTGAATATATCCTGTAATAATAAAATGATATTCACTTTTAGTAGCGTTATAATAGCCGCCAAACCCATATGGAAGTATAGAAATGAACCTTTTATCGCTTGCATTAGCATCCGGAATTAAAGTTCGTTGTTTGGCAATATTGTAACGGTACATCGTTAATCGAGGTGCAGGCAAAAACGGATAAAGTTGTGTGCCTGCAACGGGTGTAATAATCAATTCTGCCCGGTTTAAAGAAGCATTACCTAAAATCTGATGTACACTCGTTGCCAAAGAAGGAAAAGCGATTTTAGTCCGCAAGCCTGCCAAGCCCTGCAAGTAAATGGTGCCTGATGATTTGGTATTGCTCAAAGCTGCCGGAATAGCCGTGCCGGTATAATCATGCTTAATTTGCGAAGCAAAATTACCAGAAGCGGGAAAAGATGCCATCAACGTATCAATTACGCCTGCACTACTGGTATTTTTATAATAAATATTTAACTGGCAGGAATCTGTCATCAAATAAAAATTTCCACCAGGGCCGCCTGTAGTTTGTGCTTTATCAAAAGTTAAATACAAACCTTTGAAATATCTTTTAAAAGCTTCTGAGCCAATTAGTTTTAATGAATCAGTGGTTAATATGGCACTTTTTACAAAAGCGGTACTCATCGGAATACGGATCTGAGGCTGTAATTTTTTGATCGTATCTTTCCTACCGGTTACAATTTGCAATACTTTAACAGAATCACTTGGGCGGGCATTAAAGCTTCGGGTTCCGATTAAAGTTGGATTATAAGCCCAAACTTTAGTATTATAATAATTTTGATTTAGTGGCTGCTCAGCTAATTGGTAAACATTAAGCTGATATTTTGTAGAAGTGGTATCGCCATAAAAACTATGCGGCGTATAACGCAATACTAAAACGGCAGAATCAACACTGACTGTTCCGGTTGGTTTGGTAAAAGCAGTAGCAGATGGCGTGCCGATAGACATGGCCACATTTGCTTCGGTAATACCAAAAATTGGGTCTTTATAATAAGCAAGCGGGGAAATGAAAACACCTGAGCTGTTGGCTAAGTTAGTTGTTACCACACTATCATCACGCAGCGTATTTGTAACGATAGAAACAGTATCCAGCAAAGTGCCGTTGATTACTTGTGTCGGGTCGATTGCCAAACCAACAGCATCCGGTTTTTTGCAACTGCTTAAAATAAAAAGACTTATCAACAAAGTCAATAAGCCTGTTTTAACAAATTTCATATATACTTAAATCTTATGCAACATGTACCAATTCTTCATTGGTAATTTCTTCGTAAAAGTTGTAAAAATTTTCTAAATCAGCAGTCAAATCATATTCCAAAACCGGTTTGCCTGCCTTTTTAACATTATTTAACAGTTCCGGGTTCAGCGTTGTACTGCCGAAAACAATACCGTCAGAATATTCCAGCGCACCATTGTCCAGAGCCAGATTAGTACCTTCTTTGTAAGTTTCCACCTGTTTTTCTGTCATGCCATTCATCACACTTTTTTGTATGAAACCAGGGCTTAAAGTTTCGGTAAAGCTATTTTCGTAAAGAGAATAAATTACTTTAGAATTTTTGAACGTAGGGTCATCTTTGTAACTGGTTTTGACATAAGCAGGCACCAGCGAAGTTAGCCAGCCGTGGCAATGGATCACATCCGGTGCCCAGCCTAATTTTTTAACAGTTTCCAGCGCACCTTTGCAAAAGAAAATCATGCGTTCATCATTATCGGCATAAAACTTTTCTTCTTTGTCCCTGAAAACATATTTGCGCTGAAAATACTCTTCGTTGTCCAAAAAGTAAACCTGCATCCGGGCTGATGGGATTGAGGCAACCTTGATAATCAGTGGGTTATCATTATCATCAATAATAATGTTCATGCCTGATAAACGGATCACTTCGTGTAAACGGTTCCTTCGTTCATTAATGTTTCCAAACCGTGGCATCAGGATCCTGATCTCAAATCCTTTTTCCTGCATGGCCTGCGGAAGCTGACGGGTGATTTCGGAAATTTTAGAAAGTTCAAGAAAAGGTGACATTTCTTGTGTAATAAACAAAAGCTTCGATTTACTCATCTTATCTACGTTAATTATATGTAAAGGAATTTACAATTGAGGCTACAAAGATATGGATTATCTTATGATTTATCAATCAATTATGCAAGCCCATGCCAGGATATTTTGCGCAAATGTTCAAATTTGAACTCAAAATATCTTACAGTTGGAAATCATCAAAACCATTGCAGCACTTCAGAACCGGCTGCAAAATCAAAATAAAGGCAAATCTATTGGCCTCGTGCCAACCATGGGTGCGCTGCACAACGGCCATTTATCCCTGATAAAAACAGCAGTGGCGCAAACCGGTATAGTTGTTTGCAGCATCTTCGTTAACCCAACACAATTTACCGATGCCAGCGATCTGGAAAAATATCCGCGGCCAATTGCGGCGGATATTGAAAAGCTGGAACTGACTGGCTGCCAGATTTTGTTTATGCCGGATGTGCCGGAAATGTATCCGCAAAAAGAGTATTGGCATTTGGATATTGGCGAGATCGAACACCGTTTGGAAGGAAAATTTCGGCCGGGCCATTATCAGGGTGTGATGCAGATTGTGTATAAACTTTTTATGGCCGTAAAACCTGATCTTGCTTTTTTCGGACAAAAAGATTTCCAGCAAGTGCGGGTGATTGAAAAGATGGTGGAACTGAAAAACCTGCCGGTAAAAATAGTGCTGTGCCCGATCATCCGCGAAACAGACGGTTTGGCGATGAGTTCGCGCAACATTCATTTATCTCCGCAGGAAAGAAAACATGCGCTTATATTGTCCTGGGCTTTGCAGCAGCTCAAAAATAGTTATGTAAAAGAAGCATCGGAGGAATTGCGCAAAGAAGCTATCGAACTAATTATGACCGAACCGCAGGTGCAATTAGAATACCTGGAAATTGTAAACGCTGCGGAACTGGATAATGACCTGTCTGATGAAAACAAAGGCATAATTGCATTAGTAGCCGCAAAAGTTGGCCAAACACGGCTGATCGATAATATGATTTTGCGTTGAAGTTCGGCGTTTACGATAATCACAAATCAATATTAGCTTTGCAGCATGGTTATTCAGCTTTTAAAATCTAAAATTCATCGGGTAAAAATAACGCAGGCCGAACTCAATTACGTGGGCAGTATTACCATTGATGAGGATTTGATGGATGCCGCCAATATTATCGCCAATGAGCGCGTGCAGGTAGTCAATAATAACAATGGTGCCCGTTTTGAAACTTATGCCATAAAAGGAGCACGCGGTTCGGGCACAGTTTGCCTGAACGGAGCTACAGCCCGGCTGGCGCAAGTAGGTGATATTGTGATCATTATGTCATACGGTTTTCTGCCGATGGAAGAAGCAAAAACCTACAAACCTGTTTTGGTTTTCCCGGACAACAACAACAAACTACTTACTTAATGCTGGATAAACTAACCGTTTTAAAAAACAAAATTATAACAACTGCACAGTTGCAGCGCAAACTTGCCGTTTGGCGGCTCGGCAATCAAAAAATCGTTTTTACCAATGGTTGTTTTGATATTTTGCACGCCGGCCACGTTGTGAGCCTGGCGGGCGCAGCTTCTTTTGGCAACCGCTTAATTGTTGGGTTAAATTCGGATGCTTCGGTTAAAAGGTTAAAATATGAAAACAGGCCGATTCAAACGGAAGATTCGCGCGCACTGCTGCTGGCGTCCATGCAATTTGTTGATCTGGTAGTGATTTTTGAAGAAGATACGCCCGAAAACCTCATCCGTTTGGTTAAACCGGATGTGCTGGTGAAAGGCGGCGATTATCAAATAAAAGACATTGCCGGTGCCCGATGGGTGCTGGATCAAGGTGGAAAAGTAGAACTGATTAATTACCTGGACAACAGTTCAAGCACCAACATCATCAAAAAAATCAAAGAGAGTTTATAAAGATTTTAGGTCGATAAAAGAAGCATCAATATGAAAAGCCGGATAGTTTATTTTTTTATAATCGGAGTTTTGAGCTTCGGATTAAATTCATTCAAACCAATTTCAGCATTTAAAAATGGCATCTGGCTGGCCAAATTAAAAACAGCTTCAGGGCAGTTTATTCCTTTTAATTTTGAGTTGAAAGATAGCGCAGACAAAAAACTGCTGACGATCATCAACGGAAAAGAAAGGTTTAAAGTGAATGATGTAAAGGTTTTGGGTGATTCTGTACTGATCAAAATGCCTTTATTTGATAGTGAAATCCGCGCAGCTTTAAAAGGAAATACGTTGGAAGGCAACTGGGTTCGGCATGTTGGCAGCAAAAATCTATTGATCCCGTTTTCTGCTCAGGCAGATGCTTCCTGGCGTTTTTTTGCTTCACCCAAAAAAGCAAAATTTAGTGTTGACGGCCGCTGGTCTGCAACTTTTACGGATGAAGACGGGCAAAATAAAGACGTAACTGTGGGAGAATTTAAGCAAAATGGAAACGATGTGACCGGTACTTTTTTGACTACAACCGGCGATTATCGCTTTTTGCAGGGAACGGTTTCTGGTGATGAACTTTATCTGTCCTGCTTTGACGGTTCGCACGCTTTTCTGTTCACCGGAAAAATCAGCAATGAAAAAACGATTGTTGACGGGAAATTTTACTCCGGAGCTTCATCGGTAAGTTTATGGACGGCAGTTAAGGATGAAAAAGCCAAACTGCCGGACGCTTATTCGCTTACGGTTTTGAAACCAGGCTATAAAAAAATTGACTTTTCATTTCCGGATCTGGATAAAAAACAGGTTTCGCTTACCGGTCCTCAGTTTAAAAACAAAGTGGTTATTCTGCAGATTTTAGGTTCCTGGTGCCCGAATTGTATGGACGAAACGGCTTATTTAAGCGATAATTTCTACAAAAAATACCATGTAAAAGGAGTAGAGGTTTTAGGTTTGGCTTATGAACGGACAACCGATTTTGCCACTTCTAAAAAGAATTTGGAGCAGTTGAAAACCCGTTTTAATATTCCTTATGATTTACTGGTTACCGGTTTTACCAACAATAAAAACGAAGTTGCCAAAAGCTTGCCGGCCTTATCCGGTTTTGTAGCTTTCCCAACTACAATTATCATTGATAAAAAAGGCGAGGTACGTAAAATCCACACCGGTTTTAGCGGCCCCGGAACCGGCGATCATTACACCGAGTTTATACATGAATTTGAAATGCTGACCGATCAGTTGGTGGCCGAAAAGTAGCAACTAAGTCCTTCTCTCCAAAGCACCGAAAATCATTTTCAAAACAGCCAGCACAATGGCAAAAAGTGCTGCGGTAAAAAATCCGTCCACCCTGAAACCTGTCAGCAACTGAGAAACCAGTAAAACCATGCAAACGGTGATGACGAAGGAAATTAAGCCTAAAGTCAGAATGTTGATCGGAAAGGTAAGTATCCGCAGTAAAAAACCAATTGTTGCATTCACCACGGCCAGCAAAACACCTGTGAGTATGGCTGTGAAATAACCGTTTACGTGTACGCCGGGAATAATTTGTGCGGCTAAAAAAACAGCCAGTCCGGTTAATAAAATTTCGAGTATAAATTTCATAATAATAATTTCGGCAGCAAATTTATCAATTATCAAAACGGTTGCTAATTTTTAGGTGATAAAAACAGTATGCCTGATGAATTGATTTCAGCAATAATGGTTTAAAAGCTTGACAGTTAAATATTTTGTTTATATTTGTGTCATTAAAGAAAAGAGGGGACAATGTCCCCTCTTTTCTTTTAACCGTTAATTTTGAAATATGAGTATTGAGCAGCAGGTAAAAAACCTGGTAGAAGAGAAAATAAGCGACCGGCCGGAACTATTTTTGGTAGATGTGAAAATGCACCCGAACGGAAATTTAATTGTGCTGGTAGATGGCGACCAGGGGATTGGCATCCAGGATTGTGCCGCAATCAGCAGGCATGTGGGCTTTCATCTCGAAGAAAATAACGTGATTGAGCAGGCTTATAATCTGGAAGTTTCTTCTCCGGGGATTGATTTTCCGTTGAAATCTTTGCGGCAATTTCAGAAAAACATTGGCCGAAACCTACTTTTAAAACTCAATAATGGCAGCCAGAAAGAAGGAAAATTATTGGCTGCCAATGAAGAAGGTATCAAAATAGAAGAAAAATTAGCTGTAAAAGGCAAAAAAGCTGCGTTTGCAGAAACAGCGTTGCCATATAATCAGCTTCAGGAAACAATCGTTTTAATATCATTTAAATAAAACCTTTTCATGCTGTTTTTATAGGCATAAAAACAGCATGGACACATTGAATAAAAAATATTAATATAAAACTTTTTCATGCTGTTTTTATCCCTATAAAAACAGCATGGACATACTGAATAAAAAATCTTAATAAAAAATGAGCAACATAAATTTAATTGATTCTTTTCAGGAATTTAAAGATTTCAAGAACATTGACCGCCCAACGATGATGAGTGTGATGGAAGATGTGCTGCGGAGTATGATCAGAAAAAAATACGGTACTGACGAAAATTGCGACATTATTGTGAACACGGATAACGGTGATTTGGAAATCTGGCGTACGCGGGTGGTGATGGAAGATGGTTTTTCTGAAGATGATGATCTGGAAGTAGAACTGGCAGAAGCGAAAACCTATGATCCGGATTTGGAAGTTGGCGATGAGCAGATTGAACTGATCACGCTGGAAAGTTTTGGCCGACGTGCAATTTTGGCTGCCCGCCAAACTTTGGTTTCCAAAATTTTGGAACTGGAAAAAGATGAAATCTACAAAAAATACAAAGATCGTGTTGGCGAAATTGTAACCGGAGAAGTTTATCAGGTTTGGAAAAAAGAAGCGTTGATTTTGGATGATGAAGGCAATGAGTTACTGCTTCCAAAATCAGAACAAATACCGGCTGATTACTTTAAAAAAGGTGATTCTGTGCGTGCGGTGATCCTGAAAGTGGACATGATGAACAGTAATCCGAAGATTATTATCTCCAGAACAGCTCCCGAATTTTTACAGCGTTTGTTTGAAATGGAAGTCCCGGAGATTTTTGATGGTTTAATTGTAATCAAAAAGATTGTACGGGAGCCAGGTGAACGGGCAAAAGTTGCGGTAGAATCTTATGATGATCGGATTGATCCGGTTGGTGCGTGTGTAGGGATGAAAGGTTCCAGAATTCATGGCATTGTACGGGAGCTGAAGAATGAAAATATCGACGTAATCAATTATACTACTAACTTGTCGTTGTATGTGCAACGTGCTTTATCTCCTGCTAAAATTACCTCTATTAAATTAGATGATGACAAGAAGACAGCAGCAGTTTACCTCAAACCAGACCAGGTTTCTTTAGCGATCGGCAGAGGCGGCCATAACATAAAATTGGCAGGTAAATTGACAGGTTATGAAGTAGATGTGTACCGTGAAGTGGATGAGCACGAAGAAGATGTGGACATTGAAGAATTCTCTGATGAGATTGATGGCTGGATATTGGATGAGTTTAAACGCATTGGTTTGGATACTGCAAAATCAATCCTGAATTTGAGTGTGGATGAGCTGGTAAAACGTACTGATCTTGAAGAAGAAACAGTAAAAGAAGTGCTGTCAGTTTTACAGTCAGAATTTGAATAAAAACAAAAAAACAAATTAAAAAATGTACTTTTGTGTAAAAGTGCAGAAAGCAATATAAATGTCAGAAGACAAATCGATAAAATTATTTAAAGCAGCAAAAGAGCTGAACATAGGCACCGGTACTATCGTTGGTTTTTTGGGCGGAAAAGGTTTCAAAATTGAAAACAAACCTACAACCCAATTGAGCGGTGACATGTACGAAGCTCTTTTGAAAGAATTTCAGGGTGATAAAAATATCAAAGAAGAAGCAAAACAGATCAGCATCGGAAAAATAAGGAAAGAAGAAGGTGTAATTACGGCCGAAAAACCTGTTTCTTTTTTTGGACGGGAAACAGAAAGTCAGGAAGTGCTGATTAAAAATTCCGGTAATTACCATAATACTGCCCGTTCGGCAACTGCACAAGGTGGCAAAGATGATTCTTCATTACCTGGTGTTAAAGTTGTTGGCAAAATAAATTTGGCTGATTTAAATGGCAGAAACTATCAGCAAAAAGAGGTGGTAAAAGAAGCACCAATTGTAGCAGCAAAACCAGTTAAAACACCAAAACCAGTTGAAGTACAAAAACCGGTAGCTGAAGCTAAACCAAATTTTGTTCAACCAGAACCGCAGAAACCTATTGTTACTCCGGAACCTGCACAACTGAAGCAATCAGAAATTATAACTTCTTCTATACCCGTTTCAAAAACGGAAGCAGTAGAAAAAGAGGTGATAAAAGAAGCACCAAAAGTTGTTGAAACTCCCGCACCTGTTATGCATCCGGTTGTAGCAAAGCTGCCTGAGCCTGTAGTTGCACAGGATGGTCAAAAATCATCCTCTGTTAGTGCTGTTACTCCTCCTGCGGAAGAAATGACTTCTGACACAGATGTAATCAGGGCGCGTGCAGACCGGTTGACTGGCCCAAATGTAGTTGGCAGAATTACTTTACCGGTCAATCCGCCAAAACGCAAAGATCAGCCTGTAGCATCTTCTAATGCAAACAACAATAATGCTGCAGACCATAAAAGAAAACGTAAGCGTAAAGATAATGCACCGGGCCAACCGCCACATTCAGGCCAAGCTTCAGGCTCCCATACACCTAACCATAACGGATTTAATCCCGGACAGAATAATAACCCGCGCCCGGCAAATGGTGCTCCGGGCAGCCGTCCTCCTTTCAACAGAAATACAAACACTGGCAGGCCTGATAACAGGAATAACCAGGGAAATAACCGTCCTGCAGCAACCGGACCAAAGGAAGAGCCTACAGAAAAGGAAATTCAGGATCAGATTAAAGCTACTTTAGCGCGTTTAAGCGGTGCCGGAAAATCCAGCAAATTTGCTCAGCGCTCTAAAATGCGGCGTCAGAAACGCGATGATTATGCTTCTTCAGCAGAGGATGCAGCTATGGAGCAGCAGCTGCAATCCAAGATTTTAAAAGTTACTGAATTTGTTACGGCAAATGAATTGGCTTCCATGATGGATGTATCTGTAACGCAGATCATTTCTACCTGTATGAGTTTGGGGTTATTTGTGTCGATCAACCAACGTTTAGACGCAGAGACTTTAACGATTGTGGCCGATGAATTTGGTTATGAAGTTGAATTTGTAAAACTGCAGGATGAAGAAGGGAGTTTGGAAGAACCTGACCAAGCCGATACTTTGGTTCCGCGTGCGCCGATTGTAACAATCATGGGCCACGTAGATCATGGTAAAACATCCTTGCTGGATTTTATCCGCAAAACTAATGTTATTGCTGGTGAGGCAGGTGGAATCACGCAACATATTGGTGCTTATGAAGTTACCTTAGAAAATAATAAGAAAATTACCTTCCTGGATACACCTGGTCACGAAGCTTTTACGGCGATGCGTGCCCGTGGTGCCCAAGTAACAGATATTGTAATTATTGTAATTGCTGCGGATGATAGCATTATGCCGCAAACCCGTGAGGCAATTAATCATGCACAAGCAGCAGGTGCCCCAATTATTTTTGCTTTTAATAAAATTGACCGGCCAGGCGCAAATGCCAATAAAATACGTGAGCAGTTAGCTGCTATGAATATTTTGGTTGAAGATTGGGGCGGAAAATACCAGGCGCAGGAAATTTCAGCAAAAACAGGTTTAAATATCGATTTGTTACTCGAAAAGATATTGTTAGAAGCAGAATTACTGGAACTTACTGCCAATCCAAATAAACGTGCTGTTGGAACCGTAATTGAAGCTGCTTTGGACAAAGGCCGTGGTATTGTAACTACAGTTTTGGTTCAGGCCGGAAAATTGAAAGTTGGCGATCCGATTTTGGCCGGTTGCTATAGTGGTCGTGTAAAAGCATTGACCAACGAACGCGGCCAGCGTGTAGAAGAAGCTGGCCCATCTACTCCGGTACAGGTTTTAGGTATGCAAGGTGCGCCCACTGCGGGTGATAAATTCAACTCCATGGAAAGTGAAGTTGAAGCCAGGGAAATTGCAAACAAACGTTTGCAGTTACAACGCGAACAAGGCTTGCGTACACAAAAGCACATTACGCTCGATGAGATTGGCCGTCGTTTGGCTATCGGAAACTTCAAAGAACTCAACATTATTGTAAAAGGTGATGTGGATGGTTCTATCGAAGCACTTTCTGATTCTTTGCTGAAACTTTCTACTGATCAGATCCAGGTAAATATTATCGGAAAAGCAGTTGGTCAGATTTCAGAATCTGATGTATTATTAGCCTCTGCATCCGATGCGATCATTATTGGTTTCCAGGTTCGCCCTTCCGGAAGTGCACGGAAATTAGCTGAACAAGAACAAATCGATATTCGTTTGTATTCTATTATTTACGATGCTATAAATGAAATTAAAGCGGCCATGGAAGGTATGTTGGCTCCAACATTCGAAGAGAAAATTGTGGCTAACGTAGAAATCCGTGAAACCTTCAAGATCAGTAAAGTAGGTACTATTGCCGGTTGTATGGTACTGGATGGCAAAATAAACCGTAATAGCAAAATCCGGATTGTTCGCGATGGCGTAGTGGTTTACACTGGTGAATTAGCTTCTCTAAAACGTTATAAAGATGATGTAAAAGAAGTATTGACCGGATACGAGTGCGGTTTGAACATCAACAATTTTAATAACATTGAAGTTGGGGATATTGTGGAAGCTTATGAAAATGTTGAAGTAAAACGGAAGATAGCTTAGAACTAAGCCAATTTACTATTAGTTATAACAGAGCCTTACTATTTAAAAATAGCAAGGCTTTTTTTTGATGCTTCTTTTATTGGGTTAAATATTATACCATTTAATAAAGTTAATAGTATAAGAGCCTGTTTATAATTTATATGCCTAAAAGAAGCATAAAAATTTGATAGTTTTTAGGTGATAAAAGAAGCATAGAAAATAAATTGAACAACATTCAAACAAGCTCTAAGAGTTAGAATATAAATTTTACCATCGTAAATGGTATTAGTCAATATATGGATCAATCTATTGGTGCTAAAAAGCCTTCCGGTACTATAAATTATAGTTTTGTTGATACTATCCGTTGTATTTCAATGATGGGTATTGTATTCTTACACTGTTCTGTTTTTTGGGGTTTAAAATACAAAGGTTTCCCGGAAACGCTAATTGAAACAGCAGCAATGCAAATTTTAAAATTTTCCACTATTGCATTTTTTTTAATTGGCGGATTTTTAATCAATCACAAGTTTAACGAATACAGTGCAGGGCAATATTTAAAAAATAGGTTTAAAAACACAGTCAAGCCCTGGTTGTTTTGGGTAGCTGTGTTCTTTGTTTTGGACATAGTCGGTCAGGTAATTATTTACTTGCGCTTTGGCAGTAGTGATGCTTTTGATAATTTACCAATGTACCTGATTAAAGAGACAGGGCACATTTTGTTTTATACTTCTTATTGGTTTATCCCCAACTTTTTAATTTGTATTGCTTTGCTCTTGATTTTTAAAAAGCATCTGTACAATATATGGTTTGGTGTGTTTTTAGGGATATTATCTGTTTTTTACAGTATAAATTTATATGGCAGTTGGGTTCCTACCGAGCATTCCACTGCTTTGTTTGGGTTTGTATTTTATCTGTGGCTTGGCGTAATGCTAAATAAACATTTTCAAAAAGTAATGACCTTTATCAATAAAATATCTTGGAATAAACTGATCCTTATCAATATAATATTCTTTATTCTAAGCGTGGCAGAAGGAATTTACTTAGCCCGGTTAAGTTCAGAAGATTCATTCGATACATTAAAGTTTACAAACATTCTTTATTCTTTAAGCATATTTGCTGCCATGCTAAAAGTAGGAGGTATAAACTTTATACAAAGCAAATTAAACCCCAGACAAACAACCTTTGGAATATACCTGATTCATTATGTATTAATTGTCAATCTTCTGCCGTTGATTTTTACTCCTTTAAAAATAAACAACACCACGTTTAATATAAGCGGCAATATAATTTTTACACTTGTACGATTTGTAATAGTTTATCTACTAAGCTTTTGGTTAACTATAGGTATCAGCAAAACCAGGATGAAATGGGTTGTAGGCCAGTAAGTAGTAGTTATTGGATTTTGTAGGGCACAACAGAAAATTCCGCAGTTTAAAATGGATGATATAAACAAATGACTAACCTTTTTAAAAAGAGGCCAGTGTGCGGTTTTTATTAGTATAACCACATGTGAAATAGCCAGGTGTAAGAAATCAGTATAAATTTTACCTTAATTTTTCAATCCTGTTTAAACTTGTATCCGAAAAAATGATAATACTTCTTTTATCATATAAAAATTAGTATTATACATGCATCTTAAAAAACATAAAAAGTTTAAAGTTTTTTAAGGTATAAAAGAAGCATAGAAATAGCCTGAATAAATTTTAAACAGGCCCTGAATTTTAAAGTTTATAATAACATTCCTTGTTTATAATTTTAACAATTTTAATTAGATGGACGAGGATAAGTTAACTATAGCAGTACTTATATCCACCTACAACTGGCCCGAAGCCTTAGAGTTGGTACTGCTGAGCCTATTGAAACAAACCCGTTTACCGGATGAGATACTAATTGCTGACGATGGCTCAGGAGCAAATACAAAAGCATTGATAGGCCATTACCGAAGCTTGTTTCCTATTCCGATAAAACATGCCTATCAGGAGGATAAAGGGTTTAGAAAATGCCTGATCCTGAATAAAGCTGTTAAATTAACAGAAGCCGCGTATATCATTGAGATTGACGGTGATATTATTGTAAATCCTAATTTTATTGCCGATCATACACGTGCTGCGTCCAAAGGGTACTTCGTGCAAGGCAGCCGTGCAATGCTTACCGAGGCAAAAACCATAGAGATATTCAAAACCAGACAAATTAACTTTCATTCGCTATCTAATGGTTTATATAGCCGGTTTAATGCTGTCCGTATCCCGTTATTGTCTGTTTTTTTTAATCCCGATCCGCGTAGTTCATGGAATGTAAAAGGATGTAACTTAGCTTTCTGGCGTGATGATTATATACGAGTCAACGGTTATTATAATGATTTTGAAGGCTGGGGCTGGGAAGATTACGAATTTGCCGCCCGCTTAATTAATGCCGGTATCCTGAAAAAACGCTTAAAAATGGCAGCCATCAGCTACCATATTTTTCATCAGCAACACGACCGTGAAAACTTTTTACCCAACGAGCTCATCTATCGTAAAACAATAGCGGAAAACCTTACTTACAGCAACAGCGGCTATCATGAGGTTTAAAGCAGATAGAGTAGTAACACTACCAAGGTGAAGATTACAAGCTTGATAATTTTATAGCGGTTAAGCCGGAAAGGTTGCGGGTGCTGTTTATAGAAACTGCCATCTGTGCGTAAAGCAAATCCTTTAAAGTAGCCATTTGTAATATTTCCCCATAGCCTGCCCGCTTCCAAAATATTTTTATGCCAGGTTACCTGGTAAGCTACAACAGGGCTTAAAGATTTGCCAATTTTAATAGTGCGGTAATAATTAGTAAGTAACTCAGCTAAAATTTGTGCAAAGGCTAATAAAAATAACCATTTTACTGATACAGAAAACATAATACAGCAAACCGATACTATCAGGATTAATAACAATGTTTCAATAGTATTCGTGAAGTCGTAGTAGGTATATAAATTAATGGGATAGAGTTTGGCAACTTCTGACGCTCCTTCGCCATATAAAAACATTCTCCGGGTTTGTACAGAGCCATTGTCCCACCATTGATGTTTAACTACTGCATCGGGTACTGCCTGATATTTTTTCAAATGGTTTTCAAATGCGTTCCTAAACAGCAGCTCCATATCTTCGGTGCTTTTGGTAAGCTCAGGTAAGAATCGGCGGTTACTAAGTAAGCTACGATTAAGTAGTATATTAGCTGTTGCCAACCAATACATATCTGCCTCTCGTCTGGCCAGTTGAAAATGAGTAGAAACCCCAATAATTTGCAGTGCTTTGGTTACTGAATTAATAGGCGGTGGAAATTCGGTTACACCAACAAAGCCTAAAGCATCTGGTTTAAGTAAAATTTGTCTGGCATAAGCACACAATAGATCGGCATCGGGAAGTACATCATCATCTAATAGTAATATCCATTGGCCCCGTCCGGCATCTATACCTTTATTACGGGTTTTCGAAAAGCCAAGGTTAACAGGATTAATGAGTAGATGTACATTATTGCGTTCACTAAGCTGCTGAACAGAAGCCGGAATCTGTAATCTCGGGTTATCTGCAACAATATAATAATTAATACTAAAGCCTTGAGGTGAATTTAGGTTCAGCATTGGTACTAAGTATTGCTCATCCAGCCTGAAGGAGGGAATTACGATATCGATGCTTACTGTCATTGTTGCAAAAGTAAAAGTATCTCTATTATAAACCGATCTTACCTAAACAATTCTATTCTTGTATGCATTCCAAATTGCTGACGATAAGAAATTTATAGTATTGTTTTTTTTTGAAAGGGGATGATCAAATAAAGTGGTGATTGTATTTTTATTATTACGGTCAATAGAATTTCTTACCATCCAATACTCCTTATATTGCTTTTTAAATGCCCTTGTATAGATCACATCATCAATTAATTCTTCCCTGTACATCCAGTTGATAATTTTGAGTTCTTCTATAAAATTCAACCCGCTTTTATATGCCTTGCCGCTTACGTCCTGATCGTGTTTCCTGAAATAGTTCAACACTTTTCCACTGATATGGGTTTTGCCATGCCTTGCAATTTCAATCCAAAAAAGGTGGTCACCAGAAAATTTGAATGTTGTAAATTCGGATGTTACATATTTGAATTTTTCTCTTTTAAATATAGCCATACTTGCATTATAAATGGAAACCTTTACAGCCAGGTAATCCTGAATAAAAGTCTTACTTTCTATCGTTTCAGATAAATAACGATGGTTAGACTGCCATTTTATATTATTACCCTCAGTAATATAAAACATCTGACAATAACTTATTACACATTGATCATCCTTCTTTATACCTTCAACAAGAGTTTGTAAAAGTGACGGTTCGCACCAATCATCACTTTCAGCGATCCAAACATACTTTCCTTTGGCAAGGTTAATGCCTTTTTTCCACTGCAAGAACGGACTTCCGCTATTTGCACTATTGAATATAATATGACTGATCTTTGGATTTCCGGCGTATGACTTTATTACCTCTTTGCTGTTGTCTGTAGAACAATCATCTAAAATAATCAACTCGAAATCTTGAAAAGTTTGATTGAGTACAGTATCTATTCTTTGTCTTAAAAACGGCGCATGATTATAATTGGGTATGATAACAGAGACTTCTATCACTGGAATTAAGATTGATTGTAATTATCTAAATATATATATATAATGATAAGCCCTTTCTACAACTCTTTTGTTATAAAAAGAATTCATATCCATCTATTTGCTTTCCTTCTTACTTATCAAAAGTTTGCATATCAATCAGCCTTTTATACAAGCCATTTTTGCTGATGAGTTGCTGATGGTTTCCCTGCTCAGCAATTTGGCCGTTTTCCAAAACCACAATTTCATCTGCGTTTTGGATAGTGCTTAAACGGTGCGCAATAATTAAGGAAGTACGGTTTTTGGTGAGGTTGTTTAAAGCGTCTTGCACTAATTTTTCCGATTCGGTATCCAATGCCGAAGTAGCTTCGTCCAAAAACATAATCGGCGGATTACTTAAAACGGCACGTGCAATGCTGATGCGCTGTTTTTGCCCGCCGGAAAGTTTCGAGCCGCGGTCGCCGATATTGGTTTGGTATCCATTTTCAGTATTTAAAATGAACTCATGTGCATTGGCAATTTGTGCAGCGGCTTCTACTTCTGCCTGCGTAGCATTTGGTTTGGCAAAAGCGATATTGTTAAAAATGGTATCGTTAAATAAAATCGATTCCTGGTTTACAATGCCCATCAAAGCACGAAGCGAATCGGTTTTTACATGTTGCATATCTTTTCCATCAATCAAAATTTTGCCTTTCGTAGGTTCGATAAATCGCGGCAGCAAATCCATTAACGTAGATTTTCCGCCGCCTGAAGGGCCAACCAGCGCAATGTTTTTTCCTTTCGGGATGATAAGCGATACTTCTTTTAGCACCTCTTTTTCATTGTAAGCGAAAGAAACATTTTCCAAACGGATCGAATCAGAAAAAGTATCGATAAAAACAGCATCAGGCGCATCGGTGATTTTTGGCTTTTCATCGATCAGTTCCAGCACGCGCTCGCCAGCCGCAATTCCGGAATGGATATTACTAAAAGAATCAGATATTGCTTTTGCCGGCCGCATCACTTGCGAAAAAACAGCGATATAAGAAATGAATTCTGCTGCACTTAGGGTAGAAGTATGCGAAATAATTAGCGAACCGCCATATAAAACGATTCCGGCAACCATCGAAACACCCAAAAATTCGGAGACAGGCGAGGCGAGTTGCTGCTTCCGCGCCATAGAACGAATAATATTGGAGTAGCGGTTGTTCTCTTCAGCGAACTTGCTTTTGATATAATCGGTTGCGTTAAATGCTTTGATAATTTTGATGCCAGACAATGCTTCATCCAGATAACTGATCATGTTGCCATAAGATTCCTGCGATTCTGTAGCCTGCTGTTTTAAGTTTTTAACAATTTTTGATATGATAAAAGCAGAAACAGGAATCACCAATAAAGCAAAAATTGTAAGCTGGTAAGAAACATAAAATAAGTAAACTACAAAAGCAATCAATTGAAAAGGTTCTTTAAATATAACTTGTAAAGTCCCAGTTACGGAGAACTGGACAACTTGTACATCAGATGCAACTTTAGAAATAATATCACCTTTCCGTTCATTGCTAAAATAACCGAGGTGCAAGTCCATCACGTTATTAAAAACAGCTTTTCGAAAGTTAAGCAGCGTATGGATACGCAGGTTTTCCATAATGCGCTGCGATAAATAACGAAAAACATTGCTTAAAAAAACGGAAACAACGATAGTAATACAAACAAACTTTAACGCGCCTGTTGCACCATAAGTTAAATTTGCTTGATGGGCGTAGTAATTGAATGTTTGGGGAGAAAGAAAATGGGCAGGTTTTGTAATGATGTGCTGCGTATTATTATTCAGGAACAGTGTATTTAACAGTGGAGCTAAAAGTGCCAAGTTAAGGGTGTTGAATACAACAGACAAAATTGTAGCAATGATATAAGGAATAGCAAATTTTTCTATCGGTTTTGCAAAAGAAAGCAGGCGGAAATAGGTTTTCATTCAAAGCGTTAAGCCCGCAAAATTAGAAAAAATTGGAGGTTGAGGTTGATTTGATGCTGGATACTAAACATATGTAATTTACAAATGATTTTTTAAAAGGGTATTAACTTCTTCATTTGAAATAGTATCTTTTTCTCCCTTATTATAGATAGATAAAAGAAAAACAGTTTCAGCAAAAATTTTTACAAACGTAATTACTCTTGCTCCTCCAGACTTACCTTTGTTTTTAGACGCAATTGAAATACGTATTTTGTAAACATCATTTCCTAAAGAAGTTCCAATTGCAGGATTTTTGGTAAGTTCTTCCCCGAGTTCAGCAATTTCTTCACGGAGTGAAACATATTTTTTAATTAACTTTTTCGCTTCTTTTTTAAAGTTATCTGTAAGCTCAACTTTATAGCTCATTTAAAAATTCTTGCAAAGGTGTAGATTTTAGTTCACCTTTATTTATTAGGCGCATTTCCTCAAAACCTTTTTTTAAATTTTCGATGATTTCTTCCTTTGTTGGTTCATCGTCATCCGTTTCAATTTTTTTAACGTAAGCAAGATTCTTAGCCAATTGAACAAAATGCTTATAATCTTTATCTGTTGTATATATGGTTACTTGTCGCATATTATTTTCTTTAATCAACGGTTTTTAATTTAGGGATAATGTATGTCATACTGTTTTTACCGGTATAAATTATGCATTCATCAGCTCTTCAATATGATCAGCTTCCAAAGGTATATCGGCCATCAGATCAATTGTGCCGTTTTCGGTGATTAAGATGTTGTTTTCCAAACGAATGCCAAATCCTTCGGCCGGAATATAAATGCCAGGTTCTACCGTCAGTACGTTTCCGGCGGCAAAAGGCGTATATCTTCCGGCAAAATCATGCACATCCAAACCCAAGTGGTGCGAGTTGCCGTGCATAAAATACTTTTTATACAGCGGCATATCCGGGCTTTGTTTTGCAACATCGTTCCTGTCCAGCAAGCCTAAACCAATCAGTTCTGAGGTCATGATTTTGCCCACTTCTTCGTGATAAGCATTCCACATCACGCCTGGTTTTAAAAGTTTGATAGACTCTTTCATCACATTCAAAACCGCCTTATAAACTGCTTTTTGCCGAGACGTAAACCGTCCGTTCACCGGGATAGAACGCGTCATATCCGCGTTATAGTTGGCATATTCGGCACCAAAATCCATAAGGATCACGTCGCCAGCCTTGCAAATCTGGTTGTTGTCGTTGTAATGCAGGATATTAGCATTATTTCCGGAAGCGATAATCGGGTTATAAGCATGGCCTGTACCGCGCTGGCGGATAAATTCGTGAATAATTTCTGCTTCAATTTCGTATTCGCAAACGCCGGGTTTCACAAATTTTAGTACCCTAAAAAAAGCATCCTTCGTTAGCTGGCAGGCTTTGCTGATGAGCGCAACTTCTGCCGGAGACTTTACGGCACGTAAATCACGGAAAATAGGTGCAGCCCTGAAATATTGGTGCAGCGGGTATTTTTCTTTTAATTGCTGAATAAAACGCAAGTCCCGATAAGAAACGGTATGGTCATAACGATCATTCTCATTGGTATTGAGGTAGATATTTTCCGCATAAAATATAACAGCAGATAATATAGCATCCAATTCCTGCAGCCAGAAGACCGTTTTTATGCCAGAAGCCTTTTCAGCTTCTTCGCGTGTATATTTATAACCTTCCCAAACGGCAATATGCTCGTTTGTTTGTCTTAAAAAAAGCACTTCTTTGTATAATGGATTAGGACAGTCCGGAAATAACAATAAAATACTTTGTTCCTGATCAATTCCGCTTAAATAAAATAAGTCGGCATTTTGTTTAAATAAGTGGTTTTGATCGCCGCTGCGTGGAAATTCATCATTAGAATTAATCAAAACTAATGAATTCGGCTTTAACAGAGAACAAAATCTGGTTCTGTTCGTAGAAAACACAGCATTAGTAATTTGGTTATATTTCATTGAAAAACAATAATTTATGTCAGATGTTAATTTTTTATATTTACAAAGAAAAATAAAATATAAAATTGGAACGGAGTTTGGTACAACGAATCAAACATAATAACTATTTTTGAAAAAAAAATCACAATTAAAATCGTTAATCTTAAAATTATGAATTATTCTACCTTAAAGAAAACGGTTGTTCTGTCGATAGCTTCCCTGATGAGTATTGCTGCCGCCCATGCACAAACCTCTAAAGATTCGACTACAACTGTTGCCCCGGGTTCATCAAAAGTGTTTGGTGGCCGAGGGCAGTACAAAACCTTTAGCATTGGGGCAAATGCAGGTGTTTTAGCACCAAACATTCCTTTTGGTGTAAATGATTTTACCAAAAGTAACTATGAATTAGGTTACGGTATTTCATTTAGAGAACAATTAGGACATGCATTTGGCTTACAGCTAAATGTAATGCGTGGTACTGTTTCGGGCGATAATAGCAGAAACCGTTCTGGTGCGAATAACGGAGTAAAAGGTAACTATCAGTCATTTAAAACTGATTTGGCTTATTATGCAAATTTAATGGGTGTAGCTAACGTTGCAACTGTTGATTTTATACGCAGAAAAAATTCTGTAAATTTCTTTGTAACTGCCGGTGGTGGTTATGCTGCTTACGCGCCTAAAGTTACTTTAGCAAGCGGACAAGTTGTTGATTTTAAAGACCATGCTAACGGTGGTAGGAAATATGTGCACGAGTTAGTTATTCCGGTTGGTGTTGGTGTGAAATTCAAATTATCTGAAGGTGTTGCTTTTAACTTAGGTTATACAGCAAATTTTGTTGACGGAGACAATTTTGACGGAGCTAATGTTAATTACCCTACAAAAGATAAATTTTCTTACGGTTACGGTGGTTTAGAATTCACTTTAGGCAAAGCAGGCAAACCAAATTTGGATTGGGTAAACCCGTTGGCAATGATGTATGATGAGTTGAAAGACCCAACATTGCGTGAAGAAGTTGAAGCATTAAAAGGCCGTGTATCTAACGTAGAAAAATCAGTTGATGATTTGAAAAAGGATTCCGACGGTGACGGTGTTTCTGATCAGTTTGATAAATGTCCTGGTACGCCTGCAGGTACAGTTGTTGATGGTTCCGGTTGTGAAATCAAATTCCCTAAACCTGATACCACTATGGCCGCTACTCCTGGTGTTTATTCTAACATTCAGTTTGAATTTGACAGTTCAGTGTTAAGAACTTCTGCTTATCCAACTTTAGATAAATTGTCTGCAGATATGAGAAGTAACACAACCATGATGTTTGAATTAGATGGTTATGCTTCATCAGAAGGTTCTGCTGCACACAACATGCGTTTATCTAAAGATAGGGCAAACTCAGTAAAAACTTACCTGGTTAACTCTGGTGTAGATACGAAACGCTTAAAAGTGAAAGCTTACGGAGAAACTAATCCGATTGCTGATAACTCAACAGAACAAGGACGTGTATTAAACCGTCGTGTTGAATTAAAAGCAGGTATGTAATTAATAATTTTAATTCATATAAAGGGGTTCAGATATTTTCTGAACCCCTTTTTTTATATTTGTAACATGTACTTTTTCGGAAAAAAAGATAAAAGCCAGCCGGATAATTTTAATATCCGGGCAATGCACTTCATCAATAAAACAGCCATTATTATGTTTTTGCTGGGCATTATCTGGAAACTGATCGACTGGTTTATATTGAAAAGAAAATGAAAGAAATTATCAATACAAAAGAAGCACCGCAACCGATCGGCCCATATAATCAGGCCGTTGCCGCAGGTGGTTTTCTATTTATTTCCGGGCAGATTGCAATTGAGGCAAGTTCCGGGCAGCTTATTGTTGATGACATTACTTCGGAGACACACACGGTTTTAAAAAACCTGAAAGCGATATTGACAGCGGCCGGTTTGACTTTTGATCACGTTGTAAAAACCACAATTTTTTTATCAGACATGAATAATTTTGCTTTGGTAAATGAAATCTACGGTTCTTACTTTAGCGGAAATTTTCCGGCAAGGGAAACAGTGGAAGTTTCTGTGCTTCCCAAAAACGTAAATGTTGAAATCTCTGCAATTGCAATTAAAGCATAAAATGTACATGCTGTTTTTATCGGCATAAAATTAAGATCGTTTTAACGGGATCATTTATTGGACGAATTTTTTCAAACACCAATTGAGTATTTAAAAGGTGTAGGTGCCGTGCGGGCCGAAGCATTAAAAAAAGAACTCGGCATCGCATCTTACGGGGATTTGCTTCAGCATTTTCCGTACAAATATATTGACCGGACTAAATTTTATAAGGTAAAAGAAGCATCACCGGAATTGCCTTATGTACAAATTCTTGCCCGAATCACACACAAAGAAATCGTTAGCGAAAAAGCTGCCAAACGTTTGGTTGCCATTGCAAATGATGAAACCGGAACGATAGAACTGGTTTGGTTTCAGGGAATTACCCGAATTGATCAGAATTTGATTGTCGGGAAAGTTTATGTGTTTTTTGGTAAACCGGGCTTTTTCAACAACAAACCACAAATTGCCCATCCGGAAACGGAACTATATAATTCTAACCCGGCCCAAAGTAAAGGAAGTTTGGCTTTGCAGCCAGCTTATACTTCTACAGAAAAACTTAAAAAATTTTTGCTGGATTCTAAAGGGATTCAAAAGCTGGTTGCCATTTTATTAGAGCAATACGGCCGGAATATTTCAGAAAATATGCCATCGTATTTGCTGGCGAAAAATCAATTGATTAACCGCGCTAAAGCTTATCAGCAAATCCATTTCCCCGACAATTTTGAGCAGCTAAAAGAAGCATCCAAACGTTTGAAATTTGAGGAGTTTTTTTTCCTTCAGCTTAAATTACTCAAAAATAAGCTGTTCCGGGAGCAAAAATTTAAAGGGAATATTTTTGGTAAAGTCGGCCCGTATTTCAACGAATTTTATAATCAGAAACTTCCTTTCCCGCTTACTTCGGCACAAAAAAGAACGGTAAAAGAAATTCGGTTGGATACGCAAAAAGGCATCCAGATGAACCGGTTATTGCAAGGCGATGTTGGCAGCGGCAAAACGGTGGTGGCTTTGATGAGCATTTTGCTGGCGATTGACAACGGTTTCCAAACTTGTATGATGGCACCGACTGAAATTTTGGCCAATCAGCATTTTCAATCAATAAAGCAGCTTTTGGGTGAAGATTTTGTAGAAGTGGCTTTGTTAACAGGTTCGAGTTCTAAAAAAGCCCGAAATATAATCCATGCTGATCTGGAAAGCGGCAAACTGCAAATCCTGATTGGTACGCACGCTTTGATTGAGGATAAAGTACAATTTAAAAATCTGGGTTTCGTGGTAATTGATGAGCAGCATCGTTTTGGTGTGGAGCAACGCGCAAAATTATGGCGTAAAAACAGCATCCCGCCGCATATTCTGGTGATGACGGCCACGCCGATCCCGCGCACATTGGCCATGACATTGTACGGCGATCTGGACATTTCGGTGATTGATGAATTGCCCGCCGGAAGAAAACCGATCACTACCAAACACTTTTTTGAAAATAACCGGCTGCGCATGTTCGGTTTTATGAAAGAAGAAATTGCCAAAGGACGGCAGGTTTATGTAGTTTATCCGCTGATCAAAGAAAGTGAAAAACTCGATCTAAAAAACCTGGAAGATGGCATCGAAGTGATGTCGCGGGAGTTTCCGTTGCCTAATTTTCGGATCAGCATTGTACATGGGCAACTTTCTGCTGCGGATAAAGCTTTCGAAATGAACCGTTTTGTAAAAGGCGAAACGCAGATTATGGTAGCTACAACTGTGATCGAAGTTGGTGTGAATGTGCCGAACGCTTCGGTAATGGTTATCGAAAATGCAGAACGTTTCGGGCTTTCGCAATTGCATCAGTTACGTGGCCGTGTTGGGCGCGGTGCCGAGCAGTCATTTTGTATTTTGATGAGTAACCAGAAGCTATCCAAAGAAGGAAAAATCAGGCTGGAAACGATGGTACAAACCAATGATGGTTTTGAAATTTCTGAGATCGATTTGCAACTGCGCGGGCCGGGAAATATTGAAGGAAAACAGCAAAGCGGTGTGCTGGATTTAAAAATAGCCAGTTTAACAGCAGATCAGGCTTTGCTGCAACTGGCACGAATTGAAGTGGAGCAACTTTTTAAAACTGATCCGCAATTGCAGCTTCCGGAGAATGAAATATTACAACAGCACTTTCAACAAAAAAACGAAAGCTTGAGCTGGAATAAAATTTCCTGATATATTTTGTAAAAACCAAGCAAATTTATACTTTGCTGAACATGCTGTTTTTATGAGGTTAAAATTTTTACTTTCTATTTTAGTTTGCGGCTCGCTGGCTGCATCTGCCCAAAATACCGATTCTTTATTTCTTCGGAAAATTTATGATGAAGCTTTGGTCAATGGAAAACCTTATCAGAACTTAGAATATTTGTGTAAGAAAATCGGCCCAAGGCTAAGCGGTTCTGCCAATGCACAAAAAGCAGTTGACTGGACTAAAAAACTGATGGAGCAATACGGTTTTGACCGCGTTTTTTTGCAGGAAGTAATGGTGCCGCATTGGGTTCGGGGCGAAAAAGAACAGGCAAAAATAGTGTTTGGCAAGCAGCAAATTGCAGTTCCGGTGGTGGCTTTAGGCGGATCTATCGGCACAGAAAAAAATGGTTTGACGGCCAGTGTGATTGAAGTACAAGGTTTACAGGAACTAAAAAGCTTAGGCGAAAATGCGATCAAAGGCAAAATAGTATTTTACAACCACCCGTTTGATCCGCGTTTTATCGAAACCGGTTCAGCTTATGGAGCAGCAAGCGATCAGCGTTTTCGCGGTCCGGCAGAAGCTGCAAAATATGGTGCGGTTGGCGTGATTGTGCGTTCCATGACTGAAATTTTAGACGATTATCCGCATACCGGAGCAACTGCTTATGATGATGGCGGTAACAAAATTCCGGCAGCAGCTATCTCAACAAAAGGTGCAAATTTGCTAAGTTCTATGTTGAAACAGCAGAAAGACGTTAAATTCTACCTGAAACAAAACTGTAAAACGCTGCCGGATGTGCTTTCTTATAATGTTGTTGGCGAATTGAAAGGAACTGAAAACCCGAACGAATTTATAACCGTGGGCGGCCATTTGGATTCATGGGATTTGGCAGAAGGTGCAAATGATGACGGAACCGGCGTAATGCAATCGGTAGAAGTGTTGCGTATCTTCAAAGCTTTAGGTTATCGCCCTAAACATTCCATTCGGGCAGTAATGTTTATGAATGAAGAAAACGGCCATAAAGGTGGTTTAAAATATGCAGAACTCGCCCAGAAAAACAATGAAAAGCATTTGGCTGCCATCGAATCTGACGAAGGCGGATTTACGCCCAGAGGATTTTCTTTCAGTGATGTAAAACCAGAAATGCTGCAAGGAATGATCAAAA
>JAABUT010000735.1_pt1 | contig 46067 bp, 28 predicted proteins | sample 5559281 | NCBI WGS metagenome assembly JAABUT01 (sample SAMN10711880, study PRJNA513359) | rock metagenome | isolation source: Antarctica rocks | place: Antarctica: Victoria Land, Ricker Hills nord | collected 2016-01-04
AGTTCCCTGCTGCTGGTTAGTTTATCCACACAAAAATGTGGATTTTAAAGAAAAAAGTAACAAAAAAGAAAATAGTAGTAATAATAGTAATATTATAAATAGAATTTGAATACAAATCTAAAGGACATTCATGTCTTTTGCTTTTTCATCCCACAACCTTACTTTAATAATATCATCAAAAAACGAATGATTTTTAAAGGTTTTTACTTCTTTTTCATTCATTGGCCCGCCTTGCCACTTCAATGTTTCCCGGCTTGCGGGGGATAATTTTGCAGCATACATTTCATCAGCAGCAACAAGATATCTTTTTGCTGCAACGTGGTTCGCCACGATAGCACATATTCTGTCTGAAAACCCTCTTTCACGCAGGTAGGCTGCACCAATACCTTCGTGGTTGACAACGCCAAAACTTCCCATTGACTCTGTTTGCTGTTCATGTTTCAGCAAGTGTCCGATGTCATGCAAAAACGCCCCGATGGTTAGTTCTATCTCACCGTCACCCATGGCAAGCATAGCACATTGTATCATGTGTGATGTTTGTGAAATAGGCTCTCCATCATAATCTTCACTGCCATATTTATTAAATAATGCAATGATTTCATCAGAAATTTGCTTCGGGCCTGAAACCACATGTTTTTGTATCATGATAAAAAGTTGTTGAATGATAAAAGGCCGAAACTCAGAACTTCCGGCCTGATAAAATTACTTAATTAACCACATTTTAGCATTGATATTATCACTGCCATCGTATTGACTTTGTAAGGCAGCTTTAAGATTAGCGCCATTTGATGTTATTTCATTAGAAGGGTATTGCCATCTTAATGGTATTACACCGCCGTTTCCGGTGCCTGGTCCGGCATTGAAAGCTGGAACGCCGGTTCTGCGCCATTGGTAGTAAGCCTGGTAACCGGAGTTGCGGGCATAGGCTAAATATTTTTCTAAAAGAATTTGACTTAATCCCTGAGCATTATCACCCGCATATTTAACTGCCGGCTGGTTAAAATAGTCATTGAAGTAGAAATGAACAGTATACGGAGTTTCCTTGCCTGAGGCCGCCTGCAGCGTAACGGTATTCACACCATCCACTATTCCATAAAATGAAAACTGGGCAGTAATACCTTTTTTATACCAGTCTTCTGTATTTCCGCTTATCCAGCCCCTGTTCATTGCTTCTGCAATACAAAAACACACTTCAGGATAGCTGAGAATATAGGTTGGTTCACCGGTTACTCCGTTATAAAAATGGTTTCTGTTGTACAATGATAATTTTGAATCCAGTAATCCTGAATTAATCAAAGCATTCATCGTACTAAGATCCATTCCGGAAGGTGCACCTGCAAAAGATTGATAGGCTGTATCGCTGAAACCCAATCCACGGGCAGGTTCGCCTAATACCATGCAGCGCAGGTCGTGCAACTGTGATAAATTTGTTTCAAGTGTTGCCGCAAGATTTAAACGCAACTGGTTATTACCAAGGTTAGTAATATTATCAGGATAATAATTATAAGTACTGTTATACACATATTGCAGATTATCTGACATACCGGTGAAAACAGGGTATGTATCAGGATGATTGAATATGTTGGCAAATTGCTGCGGTATGTTTAAATCAGCATTATCTGTTCTCTTACTTAATTCGATCAGCACACGAAGTTTATAGCTGTTTACTACCTTTTGCCATTCAATCAATGCATCGCGGGGAGATAGCGGAGAATTGATTCTTTCGTTATAATAAAAATCACCTGAAAATTCGAGAAACCCATTTTTAATTTGACCGGCCAGTAAAGTATTTGCAGAATCGAGCCAAACCAAAGATTGTTTGAAAATGTCTTTTTGTGTGTCGTATTTTGGTGAAGTATTAGCCAGACCCTTTAAAGCATCTGTCATTGGGAGATCACCTACCTTTTCTGTCATATTCACAAAGAAAAAAGCACGGAAAAACAAGCCTAATGCATGGTATGGGTTGTTATCGGAGCTTGCCAACCTGCGCGCTTCAGCCTCCATAGCCAATGTATTATTCAGATCACCATAATTTAAACCTGCACTGCCTGTCCAGTACTGGTTAGTGCCGTAATAAACATAGTTGGAACAAATGAACTGACACTGTTTGTCTTCATCACCTCCCGGAAATACAACCATGTCGTTCAATATAGATTTTAGCAAAATACCCGGAGGTACTTTACCTGGTATAGGCTGATTTGAATTTTGAGAGTAATCTTCAAACTTTTTTGAACAACCTGCAAGAAACACTGCAACCGCAAAAAAACGTATTATAGGATGCTTAATAAATTTCATATAAAAATTTTACTGTTGTTATTTGTGATAAACAAGAAAGAATTTAAAATCCAACATTTACATTAAAACCGAAGCTTCTTGTGGTAGGCGTTTGAAGCGTCTGTTCTCTTGATATTCCGTTAAACCGGTTTCTTCCGGGAAACTGGTCTACGTCAATATCATAGAAGTCTTTGTGAAAGAAATACAGCAGGTTTCTGCCAACAAGAGAAATTTCCACCTTACTGATAAAACTTTTTTGTAAAAATCTGAATGGCAGGGAATAAGAAAGCACCACTTCACGAAGTTTAGCGTAAGTCTTACTGGTGCTGGTATGTTCGGCATCGTTATAGAAACTGCTGACATAATCCTGTATCCAGTGCGTGGCAGTAGTATTCGGAGCAAATGCCAGCGTTTTTGAATTTGTAATTACACCAGTCACAGGGTCATAGGCTATATTGCTTGCGCCGCCAGTTACCTGTACCTGGTCGCCGCTCATTATAGGTTTACCATTTATAACTGCTCCGTTATAACCCGCATCACCCCAATGTTGCGATTCGTATAAGCGTGCCTGACCTATTACACCTGTAACTGTATTTTCACCACGGCCTCCTTCTGTCAGTTTACGTTTTACATAGTCTCCAATTGTGCCACCCACCATACCATCAAACTGGAAAGACAGACTAAACGATTTATAAGCAAATTTATTATTAATACCCCACGCCCAATTGGGATCGCTATGTCCAAACTTCTGAGCTTTTGGAAGATAAATAGGAAATCCTGATTCATCATCAATTACTTTACCGTCAGGTGTTTTTGCTTCCACATATGCATATAATTGATCCACCCGGTCTCCAATTTTATAAGGATAACCGGTACCATTTGATACTTCATTAGCTCCGCCCGCAAATGCAGAAAATACTTCTTTATAAGTGGACCAATTCGCCAAAATGTTCCAGCTAAAGTTTCTGTTTTGGATTGCCGTGCCGGTTAAAGAAATCTCACCTCCTGTTCTTTTAGTTGTAGCGCCATTGGTGGTAAAATAGCTTAAACCACTTGTTTCTGACACATATTGATTTGATATTGCGGGGCCATCTTTGTATTGAAAATAAGTACCGCTTAATCCTAAACGGTTTTTCAAAAAGCGAACGTCAATACCCAACTCATAGTTACTGCGCGAAGAAGGTTTGATATTTTGATCTATTGCATAATTGGGAGCTGTAGCGCCTGTTTGGTTATTGTAAGTATAACGGGTTGAATAAAATGGCTTCGATAAATTATACACAGGCCCGTCGTAAGGGGTATAATAGCTGTTTCCATACCCAACAGGGCTGCTGGCGCCAAGTGACTGAAAAGAAGTACCAATGTAGGGAGATGTACCGCCGTCTTTCACATTGGCAAAACTGCCTCTTACTTTGAGAAAAGAAACAATTCCAGGCAAATTAACATAATCAGATATTACTGAACTTAAAGATACCGAAGGATAGAAAAATGCATTATGCCCGGCAGGTAATGCTGAGGTCTTATCTACACGGCCGGTAGTTGACACGGTAAAGTATTTTTTATACGTAATATCAGCCGAATAATAAGCGCTCAGCATTAAAAGATTTGCTCCGTAAGAGTAAGCCCTCACCGGCAGATAAGAGTTGGCAAAAGTATACACTTCAGGAACGATAAGTTGATTAGTGCTCACATAGCTTGATCCATATTTCATGTTCCGGGATGTGCCACCGGCATTTGCAGTGATCGAAAATCCTGAATTGGCAAAATTTTCTTTATTGTAGCTTACCAGCAGTTCGCTGTTGTTTTCCCAAAGGTCGCGCCGGTCTTCACGATAATTGCCATGATTATGCTCATCTCCGTAAGGGTGTGCAGACCATGGTTCTTTTTCAGTTCTTAATACGTTGTATGTAGTTACATTTGAGCGAAGCATCATACTCAGGTTCTTATTAAACCTGTATGTAAAGGCCATCCAGCCATACAAGTCATTTTTATAATGACCCCTTAACCATTCGTAACTCATAAAATAAGGATTCTGGTAACGTTTGTATTCAACAAACATCGACTGTATGCCTTCTTTACCTGGTTGCCAGATATTGGTAATGCTTGGATCTTTTACATTCCAGTCCGCACCTGTCCAAATATCCACATCATAAATAATACTGTTAGGACCATAATTTACATCGGGTATATTTGGTGTAGACTGCCTGTTGTAGTTTATATTACCTTCAATCTTAAACTTATCAGTGACATCGTAACTTTCTATAACATTAAAGTTTACAGTATTAAGACTGGTATTGGGTGTAATACCTGTCTGATAAGAATTTGATACAGACATGCGCAGGTTTGAGCGATCTGAAGCAGCAGAAAAACTAATGTTATTCTTTGTGAGAAAGCCTGTCTTTAAGAAGTTATTCAGGTTATTCTTACCACGTGAAATCCAGGGAGTAGGCTGAATATGGCTTTGGTGAACAGAGCCATCACCAGACTTATAAGAAAAATATTGCGTAGGGTCGTACTTGCCATCATATTGCGGCAACATTAAACCTATATCTAAGCGAGGTCCCCAAACATCATAATCCTCATCATTGGTACCATCAACAGAATTACCATTACTGTTGTAATCACCAAAAGCATATTGCTGTTTTTCACCGCCGCCATATTCATTCTGAACTTTTGGATCGGCAATAAAACCTTTATTAAACTGGTTACTGGTATTGAATTCTACCGTAAAGCCTTTTTTATTTCTGCCGGCTCTCTTTGTAGTAATTAATATGGCGCCATTTATACCACGGCTGCCATATAAAGCTGCTGCGGTTGGTCCTTTTAAAACAGTATAGCTTTCAATGTCGTCCGGGCTGATATTCCAAGTGTCTGAGTTTATTGGAATACCGTCTACCACGTAAAAATTAAGCGGGGAGCCCCGCAAAAGCACTGTAGGCGCAGCTAAAATTTCCTGATTGATACCTACATTTAAACCGGCAACTTTACCCGCAAGCCCATTTACGGGGTTAGGCTCGCGAGCTTTAAGCAGATCAGCACCTTTCACTTCCTGAACAGAATATCCCAGTCTTTTTGTTTCTTTTCTTATACCGAGGGCTGTAACCACAACATCATTCAATTGTGTTGATGCAGGGTTGATTTGAATATCTGCAAAACTTCCGCTTACCCTTAGGCTCTTATTTTCATATCCTACATAACTTACCACTAATTCATCCTGGTTTGATGCATTAATGGAAAATTCTCCCGAACTGTTTGTAGACGTTGCTTTATTTGAATTTTTTACAGCAACTGTAGCTCCCGCAACAGGCTGTTTATTAGATGCGTCAGTCACTTTACCACGCACCACACCTCCTTGTGCCAAAAGAGAAAAATTGAAGAGAGGTATTGTTATAAAATATAACAACACCAGTTTAACAGGGTTAAATTGTCTCATAAGAACAGATTATTTGGGTTTGTTGAAAGGCAAAACTATAGGGGCAATGTTTCCGGCATGTTTTGTTAATATTATTAATCTGTTAACAAGATAAACAAACCAAATTATTAATAATATAATTAATTAAATTATCTCTTTTATATATTTTTCCCGTCGAAATAACAAACCGCGACCTTTACCGGCAAATACTTTTTTTAATGTTATTCCTGTTGCAAGGTTATTTATGATGTGCCCGGAAGGATTGCATTGTTTATAAAAAATTAATTAGCAGGAACTCACAAAAAAATGAGGAGCTAACAGGAGATGCTAAAAAGTTTTTATTCAAACTAAAAATAATTGTGACCTTAGTTATATTATTGTACCTGCAATAAAAGATAATTCACAACAATTCATCAAACCTTCATCATGAAACCGCTTTTTTTATTTCTGTTTTGTTGCTTCATGTCAACGCTATTGGACGCACAAAAATTCACTTCACTTTTTAATGGAAAAGACCTTTCCGGATGGACGATTCACGGCACCGAAAAATGGTATGTTGACAATGGAGAGTTGGTTTGCGAAAGCGGGCCCGACAAACAATATGGTTACCTTTCTACCGATAAACCCTACAAAAATTTTATCCTTACGCTGCAGTTTAAACAGGAAGCTAATGGTAACAGCGGTGTATTTTTTCGGTCAGGTATTGAAGGAACAAAAATCAGTGGATGGCAGGTAGAAGTTGCCCCGCCGAATCTTTTTACAGGAGGAATTTATGAATCGTATGGAAGGGAATGGCTGATAAAACCAAAACCCGAAGATGAAAAAATTTTGAAACAGGGCAAGTGGAACAGGATGAAGATTAAAGCTATAGGGGATGAAGTGACTACGTGGCTAAACGGACATGAAATGGTATATATAAAAGATGAGAAAATTGGAAAAGGTGAAGGTTTTATCGCTTTACAAATACATGCCGGCGGTGGTATAAAAGTCAGGTGGAAAGACCTTAAAATTAAAGAGTTAAAGTAGAAAAAATGCCAGGATGATACCCAGTGGAAAGGAGACTTTTTTTTAATTAAGCATTATATAAAAGTCAGCTCTAAAAAGACTGTTCGTCCTCGATTATTGGATCAAAAAAGAAGCCATTCCTTTTAGCGGAACTGCTTCTTTTAAGTAAAGCAAAAAAATATTATTAATACAAATAATTCAAAGCAACTTTATCATTTGCATTGAACGTACGGTCAGTTCCGTTTGAACAGGCAAGCATGAAAGATTCTGCATCAAATCCTGAAGGAGTGCCAGGAATATAAACTGCACCTATCGTACCGGCACGCTCATTAGATTTGTGTCCGCCGCAACTTAAAGAACGGTCAAAATAATCAGTGTGACGGAAACCTATACAATGGCCCACCTCATGTTGTAATACAGAAGTAATATAATACACATTAGGACTGGTGCCATAAGCTTGTGGATTAGTATTCATTTTTATCTGATTATACGGATCACCAGAAGCAGTTGGGAAACCTGAAGACCCTAAAGTAATGTAACCGCCCGAAGGTCCCTGGTCAAACCCGATAATATCAATATTACCGCCGGAAGCCACTCTGGTAAAAGCAATTTGCAAGCCTAATGCATTATAACGCGCGATCATATTATTAGCAGCATCAGAATAAACAGAAGGCAGGTTAGAAACCGAAACGGTTATAGTGCGCGTAGGTACAGTATTTTTAACGAGGTAAGTGGTTCGGTATTGCTCAGTGTTGGCAATCAGCAAAGTTGGTGAAGTACTCTGGGCATTCAGATTTTGCTCTGTTAACACTATGTCACCTTCAACGAGATAACCATTATCAACTTTGCGCACATTTTCGGTGCTGAACCCTTGCGCAGCAATTTTTTGAATAACTTCCTGAGATACGTCATTTTTAGAAAGAACAGTTTCTCTCTTACATGAAACACTCAATAAAGAAAGGCATACAACAACCAATAAAATTTGTGAATTTAACTTCATGATGGGGAATTTTTTAAAAAAATAATGTATAGTCAAATATATATTTTTATTGTAGATTTCAAAGTAAATCTGAAAATTTTTTTATATTCACTTTAAGTTATGTCAAAATCTATCCCCCTTCTTTTACTTATTCTATTGAGTTGCAATTACTTAAATGCACAATTACAGGCAGAAAAATTTTTTTTAAAAAAATATGCAGATAGAGCTTTTTCCAGCAAAAACCCAGCTTTTTCCTTAGTTCAATTCTTTCCGGAAACTCCGGATGTTGTAAAGAAAGAGATAAAAATTTCAGCAGTCAGAAAACTTTCACGTTTTCTCTATATAATTAAAAGCAATCCCTCACTTATTGCTTCTTTGGAAAAACAGTCTGTTTCTGTTTTCAATATTAATAATACCTGGAAACTTTCTCCTTCAGCAGAAAAAAATGCAGAAAGAAATAAGACTGCTTTACTTCGTTTCACCGTTGAAATTACAAACCAGTCTTTTATAAACGATGTTGTAAATATTTTTTTTCCAAAAATAGTTGTTTATCCTTACCAAAAAATAATTTCCATTGAAACAACCTTCGATGCAATAAAAAATTATTTTCTCGAAGATAGCCGCGTAATTTATATAGATGTCGCTGTTTCCAAACCCATCGAAGAACTTGGTATACCAGGTTTTGATCTGTCTGCAAATAATATAAACTCAGTTCATAATAAATATCCTGGTATAAATGGTGAAGGAATACACGTATCATTGAAAGAGGATTACTATGATACAACAGATATCGACTTAAAAGGCAGGCTCGACAGTTCTCCCCTTGCATCGAAAAATATTACGCTGCACGCCAATTATATGGCTACAATAATTGCCGGTGCTGGCAACTCCGTTTATTATGCGAACGGAGTGGCAAGAGAATCGCGCATTTCTTCATCGTCGTTCGAAAATATTTTACCCGATGAGGATAGTTATTACACTCAAAATAATATCACTGTTCAAAACCATTCTTATGGAACTCTCATTGACAACAATTACGGATTAAATGCCGTTGCTTTTGATAGAAGCGCTAATAATGATACAGCACTCCTGCATGTATTTTCCGCGGGAAACACTGGAAATGCAACATCAGAATCAGGAAATTATTCGGGCATTGCGGGGTTTGCCAATATTACGGGAAATTTTAAAATGGCGAAAAATATTATTACAGTCGGCGCTGCTGATACTTTTGGTAACCCTGCAACACTTAGTTCCCGCGGACCTGCTTATGACGGCAGGATTAAACCAGACATTACTGCTTTCCAGGTAAACGGCACTTCCGAATCGGCGGCTTTGGTTTCCGGAACCACTGCTTTAATGCAGCAGTTATATAAAACTAAAAACAATAACAGTCTTTTGCCTTCTGCACTGGCAAGAGTTATCTTGATCAATGCTGCAGATGATGTTTATAATCCTGGCCCGGATTACGCTACAGGATTTGGAAATCTGAATGCTGAAAAAGCAATGGAAAATATTGATGCAGGAAAATATTTTTCAGGTTCTGTAAGTAATGGAAATAACGTTGCTTTTAACTTAAGTATCCCTCCCGGAATATCGTTGCTTAAAATAAGTCTTGCCTGGAACGATACTGCTGCACTGCCCGGCGCTCCGACAGCTTTGGTAAATGATTTAGATCTTAGCGTTATTAATAAAAGCACGGGTGAAACGTGGCAGCCCTGGGTGCTGAGCAGTGTCGCAAACATAGATTCTTTACTAAAAAATGCCGTAAGAAAAAGAGACAGTCTTAATAATGAAGAGCAGGTAACGATAAGCAATCCGCCGGCAGGAACTTACCAGTTAATAGTAAAGGGTTTTGACGTTGTTTCAGTCTCACAAAAATTTTATATTGCTTATAGTTACGATAGCACAAATTTTTTCCGGTGGACAAAGTTTTCAGCATCTGATCTTGCCCAAAGCAATAATGAAGAAATTGTAAGATGGGAAACCAATATTGCCGGAAAAGGAGCAATAGAATATGCGCTTCCGCCTTTTTATAACTGGAAAATAATACAACAAAATGAAGATCTATCTAAAAAATATTTGAATTGGAATACTCCTGATACCATTTCGAAAGCAATGCTGAGAGCAAAGGCAGGAAATATTTTTTATTACTCAGATACTTTTTTAATAACCTCTTTGGCTAAACCAACAACAGGTTTTTTATGCGGCGATTCTCTTTTTGTCTATTGGAATAAATTAAAAGGCGTCAATCAATACCAGGTTTATCAGTTAGGTGAAAAATATATGGAGCCCCTGGCTAAAACAAATGATACTACTATAACAATCAGTGTGTCGAAGCTAAACAGCCGTTACCTGGCTGTTGCTCCCATACTAGCAGATGGAACTGCAGGAGAGAAAAGTTATGGTTTTGATTATTCAGCGCAAAATGCAGGCTGCTTTGTAAGTTCTTTTTATGCAGATACTAAAGATAGTGCAGCAACATTATCATTATTATTAGGAACCTTATACAAAGTAGATTCAGTTTATATCCAAAAATCTTCACCAACAGGATTTGAAGACATAAGTGCAACAGCTATCGGCAACTCATTAAGTTACCGGTATTCTTATCAGCCTTTATCAAAAGGAGTTACGTTTTTTCGTGCAAGGATTGTTTTAAGTGACGGCAAAATTATTTATTCTGATAAGATTCCGGTGTACTACAATAAATCCGGACAGTACCTGGTTTTTCCTGTACCTGTAAAAAGAAATCAGGACATAGAAGTTTATACGCCTATACCCCAGGAAGAAGTTCTGACACTTGCTGATGTATCAGGAAGAATAGTTTTGAAGAAGCAAATACAATTTGTACATGAATACATATCGACAACTAAACTGTCACCAGGCATGTATTTTTATAAAATAACTAAAAAAGACGGAGATGTTAGTGTAGGGAAGATCGTGGTGTTGTAAGTGAAGCTGTTAATATTCTTTTGGTTCCGTACTGGTGTGCCTGACAGTGTAATTATTACTTCCTCCCCGTTAAAAAGATAGCTTATCCAATAACGATGTAATGATAAAATTTTATGGTGTGACAGGTGATGAAATATTACAAAATGAAATTTTTCAGGCAATTAAATTTTAACCAGGTTTACCATGAAAATAAGATGTAATTTTTTTGATGGAACGCAGGTTAAAACTGCAATACAAATGATGTTCCCTGTCCTTCTATAGATTGAGCATGAATATTTCCATGGTGAAGCATCATGATTTGTTTGCAGAGGCTCAGGCCTATTCCGCTGCCACTTTTTTTCGTGGTAAAAAAGGGAACAAAAATTTTGTCAAGCACTTCGCTGCTCATCCCGGGTCCATTATCTGCCACCTTAATAATTATTTTTTTGTTGATCGCCATGTCGGCAGTAAGGAGGATTTTTGGCTCGGCATTGTCTTTCACTGCGTCTATACTATTTACCAAAAGATTTATTAATACCTGTTCAATCAGGCTCGTGTCTGCTTCGAGAATTAAATCTGTGTCCTTTAATACTATGTCCATTTCAATGTTCTTTTGCTCAAGCGTCGGCTCCATCAAACTATACAGGTTTTCAAACAGGTCACGAACGTAGATTTTTGTGAGATTAGGTGTAGTTATCTTATTAAGATTGCGATAGGTTTCAGCAAATTTCAATAAGCCCTCACTCCTTCTTTTAATTGTTTCAATGCCAAGTTTAAGGTCATCAATACTTCCGCCATTATTATCTAACTCAGAAACTGATTCTTCGAGCCTGTTTTTCAAAGTTTCTGCAAGCGAAGAAATCGGGGCAATGGAATTCATAATTTCATGTGTCATTACACTCAGCAATTTTTGCCACGCTTTTGACTCGGTTTCGTCCAACGCCTCATCTACATTCTGAAAGGCAATCAACTTAAACTTCTCTCCTTCTGTCTGAAAAGCAGTGGCAGATAAGAGTACTTTGAACGATTTTCTTTCATTATGAGCAGTTGCAATTTTCGTTTCACCGGGCTTTAATGAAATTACCTGCTTATACAAATCTTCATCACGCTTATTAAGCGAATGGATGGTTTTCAGGTAAGGCAAACCAAGCATTTTCTTAAGTGTTTCATTCATCCATAAGACTTCGCCGCCTTCGTGTTTGTAAGAAAGTATTCCTGTATCTACCAGCTCTAATATTTTTTGTAAATACTGGTATTGCGTTTCCTTTTCTTTACTGATAACTTTGAAGGTGCTGTTGATTTCATTAAAACCTTTTCTTAAAGGCTGAAGATCGGCAGGCGCATGTTTTACGTCAAAATTCCGGGAAAAATCCCGGTAATGAATTGATTCCACAAATTGGTTCAACTCTACCTGTGCCTCCCGATGGAAACGAAAAAACTCAACGACACTGTAAATAATAAGCGGCGATAACAAGGCTGCAGCCAGGAACCATCCTTTTACGAGAAAAAATGATTCGGCAATAAGGGATGCGAACATCAGTACTACTCTTATTGTTATGCGCCACTCTATGTTTTTAAAAATCATTGTAAGAAGTTAGAAGTCAGAATTGTGTTATCCTGGTATGAGTGCTCAGATTGAAAACAAAATCCGACACAAATCAAGGCAAAACAACGGGGAACGACACTAAGGTACAGTATTAGCTTTAAACAAAAAGCAGTATAAAATTCTGCAATAGCCCGAAGGGCTAAACTATTAATAGCTCCAGATGTAACACAAGAAAGTAATAATAGTCCCTGATTTTTTTTAACCTGGCACGTTCATCCTTACAACTTCCCTCTTACCTCATACCTTTGCCTTATGACAAAACTGAGCGTAAACATAAACAAATTTGCTACATTAAGAAACAGCCGCGGAGGCAATAATCCAAACGTCTTAAAGGCAGCATTAGATGCAGAACGATTTGGAGCCGATGGAGTGACAGTTCATCCGCGACCTGATGAAAGGCATATAAGATACCAGGATGTAAGAGAAATAAAAGAGGCGATTACAACGGAACTCAATATAGAAGGAAATCCCCTGGAACAAAAATTTGTAGACCTTGTATTGGAAGTAAAACCTCATCAGGTGACACTAGTACCTGATGCAGTTGGCCAGATAACTTCCAATCATGGATGGGATACAATACAACATAGGGATTACCTGGTGGAAATAATCTCTGTTTTTAAAAATGCAGGTATACGTACTTCTATTTTTGTTGATCCTGATTTAAAAATGGTGGAAGGCGCAAAAGCCACCGGAACAGATAGAATAGAATTGTACACAGAAAGCTATGCAAAACATTTTTATGATAATAAAGAGGCTGCAATAAGACCATATATCGATGCTGCTAAAACAGCCAATGATGCAGGTTTAGGAATGAACGCAGGCCATGATCTTGATCTTCATAACCTGCAATATTTTGCTCAAAACATTACTGGGCTGCTTGAAGTATCTATTGGTCATGCTCTTGTTTGCGATGCAATTTATCTCGGGTATGAAAATGCAGTGCAGATGTATAAGAGACAGTTGCAATAGCGTTTCAGGTTGAAACAACGACTATAAAATTCCGAAAAATTTATTTAAAATGTTTATTACACCGTGGTAAGTTCGATTGCAGTAACAGACGACGGTGAAAAGGTAAAAGGGGTATCGAAACTAACAGATCTTTCTTTAATAACTAAAGGATCCTCAGATGCCGACATGATTTCAAAGGAAGGATCTCCGGAAAGCTCAAATGCCTTACCTGAAGAAAAAGTTTTATTATTTATTTTAAAGAAACTATTTATTGCCTTTGTCCGGTTTGTATTAACAACATGTAAAAATATGGTATTACCAGTGCTGCTTGCTGTTACATCCAGGTCTTGCGGCATTCCTTTAACCTGAATAAATGACTTACCGGTGTGATGCCTGTACAGGTGCATTATTTTCGCCACCGGCATCATAAAGGCTTCCCCTGTCGGAACCGGGATCATCACTGCGTTTACCTGCCAGCGGGTACCGCAAAAATCAGCCATTGTAGCAATTTTTAATACATCCCCGTTTCTTTCATGCAGATTCATAATTCGTGCATATGATACGCCTGCAGCCCAGGAGGATAAAACTTCACAACGGTTTCTGCCTTCAATACTATAATGACACTCTGTTAATGCCAGCGGTATTTTGTACGAGGCCGTTTCTCCCCTCAGCTTATTTATTTTTTTCTCGTGAATTTTATACCCGTTCATCAGCACCTCCCATGTGGCAGCAGCATCCTTACGGTATTCATTATTTTTCACGGGTGAATTTTTCAGCCCTTCACCGGGATCGAACATGTGATGAAATGCTATATAGTTTAAATATTGTCCTGACTCTTCCACCAGTACTTTCGACCAGCCACTGTCGCCCCAGCCAATTAGTTTAATACCACTATCCACATTTCTCATTGCTTTTGCAAATTCTGCTGTTTTTTTTGCGGCTGTTATGTTGTCAAATCCCTTACCCGGACGATAAGATGTTTCATTGCCCAATTGCCAATGGTTAATCTGCAACGGCTGCTTAAAACCATCGCTAATTCTTTCTTTATTTGAGGGGTTGTTGCAGTAGTCTACCCATTCGGCAGCTTCTTCACTACTCCCTGTCCGATCTTCACCTTTTGCATTTTTAGCATACCACGGCACTCCGTCAGATTCAAAATTTACACATACAAGCGGATCTGCACCTGTTCGCCGACAAAAATCTACAAATTCAGCGGTGCCGATCTGGTTGGTTTCAATACCACCCCAATCCGTATTCAATAATGGTATCCTTTTATTCCTGGGGCCAACTCCTTCTCTCCATTTATAGTAAGCACTAAAATTGCCTCCCCAGCGCATCATGCCAGGCGACAGTTTTTTGGTCACATTAATTACTGTATCCTTCCAGTTGTCGGTCTTATGGTCCCACGCTGCCTCTACTGAACTATCTGTGGTGCCTAAAGGTTCCATAAATTGCATGTACAGATAAGGAGACAATTCAAATAAAGGCTGAGGATCAATTTGAATAGTTGCATCGGAAGGTGTAAGCACTGAAGCTACAGAATCAGTTACAGCAACGGATGTGCACCCTAATCCGGTCATCTTAATAAAGTTTCTTCTATGCATACAATATTGTGTCTGTTTGTAAATGTTGGTTTTAAAATTAGGAACAAAAAATTATTTATGTCATTAATATTTTTATGGTTTAGTAAAATAGTTATAACTGCCGGAAGAAAATAAGATGCATTATAAAATTATCAATAAAAAACTGTGATTGAGTACAACTCCTGCTATCTCAGATATGCGCACAAAAAAGAGGCAGCCTCATAAATATAAAGCTGCCTCTTAAAACATTCATTACAACTTGTTGCTAATATTAAGGATGTCCGCTTGTACCAGTTCCTGTTCCGCTTGTACCTGTTCCTGATCCGCTTGTACCGGTTCCTGTGCTGCTGCCTGTTCCTGTTCCGTTTGTTCCTGTTCCGGTTGTACCGGTTCCTGTGCTGCTACCTGTTCCTGATCCGCTTGTACCGGTTCCGGTGCTACTACCTGATCCTGTTCCGGTTGTTCCGGTTCCGGTGCTGCTACCTGTTCCTGTTCCGGTTGTTCCGGTTCCGGTTCCGGTGCTACTACCTGATCCTGTTCCGGTTGTTCCGGTTCCGGTGCTGCTACCTGTTCCGGTTGTTCCGGTTGTTCCGGTTCCTGACCCGGACATAGTACCGGTCGCATCACTTCCCGTACCACCACTTCCACTTACAGTGCTGCCACTGCCGCTTTGACCTGTGGTGCTGTTTCCGCTGCCTGATTTACTACTGTGTACTCTTGAGCTTTTATGGCTGGTGGTTTTGCTGCTGCTTTGCCCGCTACCAGACTGACCAGACCCTGAACTGCTGCTGCCCGTTTGTGCTGACAGGCTTAGGCTTGCTATTGCAAAAGATGCAACAATTATTACTTTTTTCATAAATACTTTTTTTACATTTATCCAAATTCCACGCCAATACACACATTTTACTAAAAAAGAGCGTTTATGGCTAAAGGTGAGGAATTAAAAAAAGATTGAGAAACAAACAAATAATTTTTTTACTTAATCTGCACAATTGCTTGCCCAAATAGCATCATTTCCCTGTTTACTGTTTGTGTTGATACTAAAATGAACAATTTAAAAAAACTGATGCAGAATAAACAGTTGAATTTGTCTAAAGAAAATTAAAAGATTAGTGAAATCTGTCAGCTTGCCTGATGTATACTCAATGAGCTATTCGCACTATGCCGGCACTTTTTATTTGTGAAATAATTTTCGCGGAAATGGCCAGTCCCATCACCTGCCCGTTTTCTATAGCATCGCGAAAATGTATACCTCCGTATAACCTGGATATGGCTGCTTCATTTGCAGCGATGCGAAAAGAATTAAAGGTTCTCGAGGGCAGTTCAAATAGACGTTCTGAATCATCGATGAAAGAGAAATTATCACCAAGCAGATATGTGAGCACTTCAGCTGAAGCTGTAGAAATTACACTGTGACCACTGGGATATTCAGGGAAAGGAGGAGTTTGCAAAAGAGGTTCCCATCTTACGTTTATGTACCGGTTAATATAAGTTTCGGGGCGAATACGATTGCTTCTGTACTTTTCATCCCAACAACTTATAAAAGCGTCCATCAAAGTGACAGACAAGACAGTGTGCAGCAGAACCGAATTGTCAAAATTCAAATGCGCTTTTTCAGCAGCTATTCCTGCAATACTCATCCAATGACCGCCGGGACTTATTTTTTTAAAACCAATAGACATATGACCGGAAGTGGAAATTGCGAAAGGATTGCAGTCCCAAAAAGCAGCCATGTCCAATTGCGCTTTTGATGCATTTTGTGACACATCATATACTTCTTTTGCCAGGTTATAAAACCCGCTGCTGCTGTCTTTACTAAAAACCGCAGGTTGCTTTGGCTGAAACTCATTGCATGAATCAATAATCATTGGCCGTATCGTTTTCCAGTTTGGTTCTACAGCCTCTATATAGGTCGGAGGCGTAGGATACCAATGTGCATCATCACGAAGAGGCCTGTAACGCATTTTGGCACTTAGCTCATTGTAATGATCATTTTTTGAAAAAGCTACAATTTTTGCGGCTACTTCCTTCGCTACGGAAACAGATGCGTTAACAACAGCAGTGTCTAATTTATAAGGGGCAACTGATGCCAGAAATTTTTCCTCATCATCGCTTAACCTTTCCCCTGAAGGCAACATCAACCTTCCTGTTTCTAAAATGCAGTACAGCCCGGCGACCTGAGCATTATACTTATTTTTACTGTAAACAGGAATACTTTTATAATTTTTAATAAAAGCTGATAAAGGCGGAAGAGCAGAGTTGTTTTGTGAAATGATTTCGTAGGCACCGAGCATGCAGTAAGCATAATACCTGCTGGCAGCAGGCGGATTTACTACATCATGCATCATTACCTGCGACAGTGAAAATACAGATGATGAAATCTCACGGGTCAGTACTTTGGGCAGCTTTTGCGCAAAGACTGCCTGTGTGAGCAATAAAAAAATAATTACAATGTGCTTCATTTAAAATCTATGGCTCTTTATAAAATTGCAATTCTTCATTGCAAATACCGATGATTAGATACTTTTGTTTTTCAATAGAAATTTCTTCAACAGACTTTACATCACCCATTACACTTAGCCCCGACCTGGGCTGCGGAATATACCTGAAATTTCCTTTACCATCGCCGGCTAATAAACAACCGTAGTTAGCGTCGATGCTTCCAATCTTTAAACGGTTATCAGAATGATTACCAAACAAGAGAAGGTCTTCTTTACCATCGCCGGTCAAGTCTTTTGCTATTATCTTGTTTACCACCGAGAACTGCGCCTGCAAGGGCAAAACAGTTTTCTCAAATTTGCCATTTTTATTAATAAAACATACACTATTGCTTTCTGTTGCAGATAGTTTATTGGCTTTAGATAATTCATCTGCACTAAAAATCTGTTGTATAGCAGCATCAGCATAATCTTTATAAGAAGTGAACTTTTTTCGCATCGAATACATTTGCTCATTTAATTCGTCGCGGCTTACAAAAGGATAACTTGCTCCTTTTATGTAACAGGTTAAAAATGGGTCAATTGATCCGTTTCCATCAAAATCTGCATAATATAAATTAACAGGCTCTTTTTCAGAAGCGTGTATCTGTGTATTTGAACCAAGGTTTCCTGCAATGATATCCTGCCATCCATCACCGTTTATATCGGCTATTGTAAGCGTAAACCAAAAACCGCTTTCAGGCTTAGTAAAATAATTATTGGTTTTATCAACAAATCCTGCCGCCGTATTTTCAAAAACCATAATCGGCATCATTTCGCCACACAAAACCAAATCACTCCTGCCGTCTTTATTCAGGTCAACCCATTTTGCATCTGTCACCATGCCTGCATTTGCAAAAGGGATTTCGACTGAAGTAAATTTACCTTTTCCATCATTCTTTAATAAAAAGCTTTTAGGTGCAATAGGGTACATTCCCGGTATCACCCTTCCGCCTACAAAAAGATCAATATCTCCGTCTCCATCAAAATCACACGGCCTTACGCATGATTTACTATCTGCGCTCATGTCGGGCAGTGCATCTTTGGTTAATGTGAAATTTCCTTTTCCATCATTCATATATAATTCATCCTGCAATGCAACTGTGTTAGGTTCAAATACAGAATAGCCTCCTTTTGCAACATATAAATCCTGGTTTCCATCTCCATCGGCATCAAAAAAAACAGCAGCAGAAACTGCAGAGGTATTTTCATCGCTGATACTGACATTTTCAAGCGGCTCAAATTTGCCTCCCGGCTTTTGTATATAAATTCTTCCTGGTTTGTTTTTATCGCCTGTGATAAAAAAATCCTCCATTCCGTCTTTATTTACATCGCCTTTAGCTATTACCGGCTCAGTCTGAGAATACATAAACAGCATTAATGGCTGTCTTTTAAAATCGTTTTCGTTAAAAACTTCGTGCTTATAATTAATTAAGTTATCTGCCTTAATAAATATCTTTTTTTGCTGCTGGTCGCTTTCCGTTTTTACCTGCTGATCTTTACTATTATAAGTTATTACTAATTTTTGATCTGCAGTAATATTTGTAAGTATCTGAGAGGTTTTATCGGGCCAGACAATTTTAAGAGTATCAACTTTTTTACTGTTATTTAAACCAAAATTGAGAACAGTTGGTACACACGACAAATACCCACGATTAGGGTTCATCTCCTGGTATTGAACGCTGCCGTTGTTATATAAAAAAACTTTAGCTCCTATTGCTTCTGTATTTTTTTCTTTTCCCTTCAACTGCACAGACAGATAAGAAGTTTTCGATTGTTCACGCGACATGTTTTGATAAATGAAAGCATTTTCGTTGATGTTGTTTATAACAAGATCAAGATCGCCATCATTATCCAAATCTGCATACACTGCGCCGTTAGACATCTTGGTTTTATCCAAACCCCATTCCGTTTGTTTGTTAGCGAAAGTGAGGTCGTGGTTATTTTTAAAAATATAATTTTTGAATGGTGTTGTTGGCATAGCTTTCACCAGGTCCATTAAAATCACAGGCTCACGGTCTACTATCTTTCTAACCTTATAATCTCCCCAATATCTTAAAAAATCTTTGTTAGTATAGTCCCGCAAATAACCTGTTGTTATAAATACATCTTTATAGCCATCATTATCAAAATCGGCAATCAAAGGGCACCAACTCCAGTCTGTATTAGATATTCCTGCTAACCGGCCAATTTCACTGAATGTTCCGTCTCCGTTATTCAACTGAAACATATTGCGCATATATTGCTTATACAGGTTCTGACTCATCATCAGGTCAAAAGCCTCATAATTTTCCTGCAATTGCAACAGCTTTTGGCGACGGTTATCTTCAGGGAGCATATCAAGAGTAATAATATCAGGCAGTGCGTCATTGTTTACATCTGCTATGTCAACTCCCATTGAAAATTGCGACAGATGCCTGAAAGATTGCTGCGTTTTGTCGCTGAAAGTTCCGTTTCCGTTGTTTATATAAAGGTAGTCGGGCTCATTATAATCATTGGTAACATAAATATCCTGCAAGCCGTCTTTATTTACATCTGAAATAGCCACTCCTAATCCAAACGTCAGCGGGTTTTGAAGAATACCTGCCTTTTTTGAAACATCTGCAAAATGACCGTTTTGGTTTTCATATAATTTATCACCTGCAAATTCATCCGTTTCCTTTCTAAACTTATCCAGCTCCATATTATCATACTTCTTCACATTGTGATTCAGGAGAAACATATCGAGATCACCATCATTATCAAAATCAAAAAAAGCAGCCTGGGTGCTATAGCTTGCATCATCTAAGCCATATTCTTTAGCTTTTTCTGCAAATTTTAAATTACCCTGGTTTATAAATAACTGGTTTCGTCGTAAGTCATCAGACACTTTTCCCGAATAGCAAAGGTAAATATCAAGCAACCCATCGCCATTAACATCAGCCATCGTTGCGCCTGTTTTCCATCCGCGAGGCTTTCCTTCAAGCCCGGCTTCTTTGGTAATATCTCTGAACTTCATCCCTCCCAGGTTCAGGTATAATTTGTTTGATTTGCTGTTAGCTGTAAATAAAATATCCTGCAATCCATCGTTATTTATATCTCCCACCGCTACTCCGCCGCCATTGTATAAATACTCGTATGCTAATACGTTCAGATTTTCATCTTCATTTATAGGGTTGGTAAAGTTGATATTGGTTTGTTTTGGAGATAATAATTGAAAAAGAGGTTGCTGAGCTGACGCGAAATGAAAAACTCCAGTGACGAAAAAGAAAAAAACGTTGACAAAGCATTTACCTGCTGTGCGAGGAAAACGATCTTTTTGATGCATTTTTAGTAAAAAATCAAAATTCATTAAAAACTGATTTGCCTGAACGATCTGGGGTAATTTTCCGAAGCTAAATAATAGAAAGAAAATATAAAGTGAAAATTAAAAAGACAGGACTAACATAAAGAGTCCTGTCTTTTTACTGAAAAATATTTAGAAATTATTTATCCCACCAAACCCGTGAAGTCATTTTATCGCCATTGCTAAGCCTTGATATAGCATCGGTATAACCGGCGGCATTAGTAGTTACTTCTCCTGCCGGATAAGTAAAGCGACGTGGTATCGTTCCGTTTGTAATATTATTAAAATAGTTCACAGGGGTAAGCAAAGGATAACCGCTTCTCCTCCAGTTTGCAAAAGCTTCGTACTCATCCATAAATGTAACAATCCAGTATTGCTCATTGATCTGCTGTATGCCATTGGTATAAGGATTAGCAGCTAAGTAGGTTGCGGCATCAGCATCTGTAAGAGCTGCACCAGTCTGGTTTAATTGCATAATCGCCGCAGTTACTCCTGCACTGTAAAAGGTGGAGGCATTTCCGGTAACCCAACCTCTTTCGGCAGCTTCGGCTAATAATAACTGAGTTTCGGCATACGTTAAGAAAAAAGTAGGCGCATCATAGCGGGCAAATGTGCTGCGGTTAACTATAGAGTATTTATTTCTATTTCCAGGCCAGTTAGGTGCATTAGAGATGTTGGTAATGGTTCCTCCCAAATCATATCCATTAGGTTGCCCTATTTGAATGGAAGGTGTATTATCACCTAAATCAGCACCATTAGCCGGATCAGTGGCAACGGTAGCGATATACTTTAAACGAGGATCATTAGTTACTTTTAAATAATCAATTAAAGTTTTACTTACTCTTGAAGCGTCCTTATCAACATTGTCTAAAACCCACCCGTTACCATTAGTAGCCTGGTTACCTGAAACAGCCTGGTGTTTGAATAAAGCATTGTCGCTGTTATCAGTCATTACATTACCCTGAATAGCTTTTTGCACCCAGGTTTTAGCACTGGCCTCATCTACTTTGCTCATTCGCATAGCGAGGCGAACCATTTCTGAATATGCAAATTTTTTCCACTTACCCACATCTCCGCCATAAATCTGGTCGGCCGTTCCAAGTGTATTGGATTTAGTGGCATCGAGTTTAGAAGCCGCATCCTGCAGCTCATTCAGCATATCGGCGTAAATGTCCTGCTGTTTATCATATTTCGTAGCAGTTTTACCGGAAAGATACCCTTGTCCTGCTTCTGAATAAGGAATATCGCCATACATATCCGTCATGCGCTGAAACATAAAAACTTTGAAGATGCGGGCAATATTGTAAAAATTACTTTTACTGGTATCCTGCTTAATATTACCTATAACGTCCACAATATTTCTTATGCTGTTTGAATAGTTGGCATCCCAATATGCTGAATTGTAACCCGCATTAAACGTGTATTTATCACCTCCCCAATAACCGGTTGTCGAGGATAAATGTTGAATCATGCAAGAAGCATATATAAGATTATTTCGCCAGTCTTCATAAGCATTACCATCACTATTCCCTGCTGTAACTAACTCTGCAGATGTAAAAAGATAGTTGTAATTCATGTTGAGAGGGGTAAGCTTTGTGGGGTCAATGTTAATCTTTTCAAGCGTTTTGGTGCAGCTAACAGTACTTAACAAACCAGCAGCAACAAATATTATCAGAAGTTTATTTTTCATTTTAATGGTAGTTTAATTTGCGGATGCGCAATTAGAATTTGATGTTTAAGTTGAAGCCTATATTTCGCACAGCCGGATAACCTGATAACTCTAATCCCTGCCCGTTTGTAGCATTCAGGTTAGATTCAGGATCTATGTTTGGAGTATGCTTCATTAAAATGGCCAGGTTACGACCGACTATTGATAATGTCAAACCTTTAAACGGAGTTTTTCTTACTACAGAGGCCGGAAGTGAATAGCTTAAGGAGGCGTTTCTTAATTTAATAAAACTCGCGTCGTATACAAATTCTTCTGTAACATAATTACCCCCTGTAGCCAGGTTTGTCCAGTAAATCTGAGCATTTACGCTTTTTTGATTTGGCTTTCCGTCTTCTGTTACACCTGGTCCCACATAACCTCCGTCTCTGCCTTGTAAAGTTGTTTTCTGTAAACCATTATTATAAAGCAACAGGTTAGTTTGAGAATATATCTTAGCTCCGTATTTAAAATCAAATAAGAAAGAGAGCGTAAAGTTCTTATAATGAAAATCATTGTTAAACCCACCTGTTGTTTTGTAAACACCCGAACCCAAAGGCACTACTGTGCTTGTACGTTGCGGCCGGCCGGCAGTGTCATAAATTATATTTGCATTGGCATCCCGCTTATAAGCATAGCCGACGATTTGAGAATAACTGTAACCGACAATATCCTGGATAGCTGTAGCATCGCCCCATCTTGGAAAAGCCCCGTTAACTGTTATTTGTTTAACACCTCCTAAATCGAGCACTTTATTGTCGTTAATCCCAACATTGAACGAAGTGTTCCAGGTAAAGCTGCGGGTTTTGATGGGTGTTGCATTTAATAATAACTCAATGCCCCGATTACGTATTTTACCCAAATTAGCAATATTACGTTCAAAGCCGGTTGTCTGGCTAACTGTTGATTTGACAATGTCTGAATAAGTGTTTTTATTATATACAGCAGCATCAAGGCCTAAACGGTTTTGCAAAAATTGCATATTCAAGCCTATTTCCTCTTCTTTGATACTGACAGGTTTAAGAAAAGCATTGGGAATGGTGTTATCAGGAACAGATACATAACCTAATGGCTGACCAAAAATACTGTAACCTTGTAATGCATAAGTTAACAGGTTCGTATAAGGCGTAGTTCCATTAGATGATTCTGCATAAGAGGCTCTTAGTTTACCAAAAGTTATCCAGTCAGGTAAACGTAAAGCATCTGAAAAAACAAAGCTGCCCGCAACAGATGGATAGAGATAGCTGTTTGTATTGGGATTTAACGTAGAGAACCAATCTTTTCTTGCTGTAACAGTAAGGAACAAATAATCTTTATAACCTACATCTGCGCTGGCGTATATTGAGTTAACACGATAATGACTATATCCATAAGAAAAAGGCTTATTGGTAATATTGGACGGACTGTAAAAGAATGGAACATTAAAAGGACTGGCTCCATAAATACCACCGCTCGTAGAAATATCATCCTGGGAGTTGCCACCTATATTGCCATGAAGGGCAAAGTCACCAAATTTTTTATTTGCATCAATCAAAAAATTACCATTCATTTCGTGATAGTTTAAAGTAGATTGAGTCAGAGAGCCTGCGGGTTGATACCCTGTTCCTGTCGGTACGATATTTACCACATCATAAGTATATCCATCACGTGTAATTTGTGCCTGCAAAGAAAGCCAGTCAAGTATATTATACTTCGCTGAGAGTGCAGATGTTAAACGATTTCGATTGGTAGAGTTTTGAAAATTATTGGCTACAAAATAAGGATTATTAAAATACTGGTCTGTACCGGGAAGTATTTCATTACCAGCAGCATTCGTATAATTTTTTAACCATCTTATGTCGAAGCTGTTGGCTAAATATAAAGGCGCAGCAATTACATTTCCGGGGGCATCAGAAAAAGACGCCCGGTTTTTAACTTTTTCAAATACATAGTTTGCAGAGAGTGAAACCTGGAACTTTTTTGAAACATTAAAAGTGCCGTTAAAATTTACACCCTGCTGCTGCATACTTGAATTAGGAATAACAGGATTCATAGCTAAGTTAGAAAGTCCTAAACGATAGTGCCCTAAATCGCCACTTCCTATAAGTGCAACTGAAGTTTGGTTAGAGACGCCCGTGCGAAAAAAGTTTTTGAAATTATCTTTTGCCGGGTTGTAAGCATATGTATTTCCTAAAGAATTAACTGCCTGAGAACCGTCCATTTTAGCACCCCAGCTTGATTGAGGAACCCCTAATGCATCGTTTGCTGTCGTTGGTTTCTTACCTTGTGTTCCCTGCCCAAATTCATACTGGTAATCGCGTAAATCATTTATCTGGTCGAACGTAAGATTATTATTAAGTTCAACACCAAAACCACGGGTACGGGCGCCAGACTTAGTGGTAATTAAAATAGCGCCATTACCGCCACGATAACCATATAAAGCAGAAGCTGCTACTCCTTTTAAAACCTGTATGGTCTCTATATCATCAGGATTTATGGTACTTAACGCATCCCCATAATCTGCACCTCCCCATTGCCCTGAATAACCAGCTACACTTGGATCTACTGAATACTTGTTACTTACATCAAGAGGAACACCGTCAATAACATATAAAGGTTGGTTATTACCTGATATAGAAGAATTACCACGAATGGTAACGCGACTTGAGCCTGAAGGTCCTGTAGCAGCACCGGCAACACTAACGCCAGCTACCTGCCCGGTTAATGCATTACCTAAATTAGTAGCACGTGATTCTGTAAAATTAGAACCAGGAACCTCTGTAGTAGAATAACCAAGCGATTTTCTTTGTTTTCTGATGCCTAAAGCAGTTACCACTACTTCACTCAGTTGTGCCGAAGATGTGTTCAGGATAATACTCAGGTTGTTATCATCCGAATTAACATTGATACTTTCTGTACCATAGCCAACCGAACTAACCTGCAACCGGGCCCCGCCGGTAGGTAAAGTAAGCGTAAAAGTGCCGTCTGAACCGGTCACTGCAGAAGCGTTCCGTCCCTGAACTTTAATAGTTACCGAAGGCAAAGGACTGCCTGAAGAGTCCCTGACTGTTCCGCTGAACTGCCTGGTTTGTGCAAAACCTGCACTGCCTAACAATAATAAAGTAAAAAGAAGTTCAAGTTTTTTCATTTTTTTTCTGGTTTTATTAATAAAAAGTTTGACGATTAGCACTTCAAAATATATTTGAAATACTTTAAAATATAGCAGTATCAGCGCAACCGGGAGATGTAAGAAAAGATGGCATAAATCTATAGCATCTTACTTAATGGCAGTAATATCAGGATAAGGATTTTAATGAAGAAAAACTACAATTATATTTAAGAATACTGCTTCAAGCAAATAAAACTTTAATATAATCCGGGCGAAAAATTTATAAAATTAATATCTAAGACAAATTACCTTGATTTTTGCTGCACTAACTAATTTTATTTTTATATTTTTTTATTTGTAATATTATTTATTTATTAAAATCTTTCATTTATTTGTACATTATACTCAACTTTTTTTTCTTATTTATTCAATTTTTTATAAAATTATTTTAAAAAGGTTAAAAAAATTTAAAATATCTGTTTCCCTATTTTTAATTTTTTAAACTTTTATATTAATATCATTGCTTAAAATTTAATACATAATCATGAAATTATTCAGGCTTACACTTATCCTTTGGTTTTTTTCCGGAGCTGTAACAGCACAAACCTTACCCAAACAAAAAACAGCAGTTATCGGTTATTATGCCGGTGATGCGGAAAGTGTCAGCGCTTATCCAATTGAAAAGCTAACACACATCATATTTAGTTTCTGCCATTTAAAAGGAAATAAAATTTCAGTAAATAAACTGAAAGACACATTAACCATTCAGCAACTCGTTGCCCAAAAAGAAAGAAATCCTTCACTAAAAGTTATTTTGTCTTTAGGAGGCTGGGGAGGCTGCGAAACATGTTCACCTGTTTTTTCAACAAATTCAGGGAGAAAAGAATTTGCAAAATCTGTAAAAAAATTAAATAAATACTTTAAAACAGATGGTATAGACCTCGACTGGGAATATCCTGCAATTGCCGGTTTTGAAGGACACCTGTACTCGAAAGATGATAAACAAAATTTTACAGCATTAGTAAAAATCTTACGAAAAAAATTAGGAAGAAAGAATGAAATCAGTTTTGCCGCAGGAGGATTTACAAAATATCTTGCTGAGTCTATTGAGTGGGATAAAGTTGCGCCAGTAGTAGACAAGATAAACCTGATGACTTATGACCTTGTAAACGGCAACAGCACCATATTAGGTCATCACACACCTTTATACTCTACACCCCAGCAGATTGAATCTACTGACCATGCTGTTCACTACCTCGACTCTATTGGCGTGCCGCGAAACAAGATGATAATAGGCGCCGCATTCTATGGAAGGATATTTGATGTGGAGCAAGACACACTAAATGGTTTATACCAAAAAGGTAAATTTAACAAAGGAATTTCTTTCAAAAATTTAAACCGGGATTCTTTACTAACTGAAGGATTTATTTCATATTGTGATGAAACGGCAAAAGCTCCGTATATATATTCTTCTGCTAAAAAGCAACTCATTACTTTCGACGATGAGAAGTCTATAATGCTGAAAACTAAGTATGTATCAGACAATCACCTGGGAGGTATAATGTTTTGGCAATTAGGTGAAGATAAAACTGCAAACGGATTGCTGGATGCGATCGATAAAGCACTTAACCGTTGAACAGGCAAAGTTTTTTATCCAAATAATCATACAAAAAATACCCGCTGCACTGTCCAATAAAACGCGATTAATGCAATGGCAACAGAAAGAGGATAAAGCACTTGTTTTCTATAATTGGCTCTTTTTTCAAAAGGACGGACAATGAATAAAAATACGGCGAGAATAATAGAAATTTGCCCCAACTCGACACCTATATTAAACGAAAGAATAGAAATCAGAAATTTATTCCTTGGAAGGCCTATTTCATTCAAAGAATCCGCAAAGCCCATTCCATGTACTAAACCGAACATAAACACCAACAAAACGCGCCAGGGCTTTAACTCCGTCAATAATAAATTCTCAATAGATACAAATAAAATAGATAAAGCTATTATAGGCTCTACCACTGCACCTGGCGCCACAATTATACTTTTCATGCTTAGCGCCAGGGTGATAGAATGTGCAACCGTAAAAGCAGTCGCTGCCAAAAAATTACTTTGATTTTTCTACTTAGTAAACAAAGGCCGACTACAAATAAAATATGGTCAAAGCCATCCGGCAGAATATGCCTGTATCCCAATTTCAGATAAAACCATACAGCATGATTTGTCGGGGCTTTTTCCAGGGCATAATTAATAGTGTGAGCAAATACTGCCGATACAAAAAGCAGCAGAAAAGATAAAAGAAATACAACAGGCAACACGGTTTTTTTTTCTGCATTTCCATTACATGTTTTGCATTGCAGTCTGCGTTTCGGCCTTGAGCGTTGAGCCGATATAAGAGTTTGAAACGGCTGCTTCCTGCAGCATCGATTTTGCCATTTCCTTTTCGCCGGATTTGTAAAAGATTAATCCTGCCCTGCTTAATAATACCGGGTTTTTAGAATGCGTCTTCAGCGCTGCTTTTATATAAGGCACTGCTTTTGCAAATTCTCCTCTGTTATAATAAACCCAGGCTACCGTTTCATTCACATCTATATTTTCCGGGCGACGGTTATACTCAAGCATAGCATGGTCGAGGGCTTTATCAGACTCATGTACTTTAAGATATGCGTAAGCGAGTTCACGGTCGGCATAGTGGCCGATATTTACATCTTTATCTCCTGCCTGTGAATCTCTCGACAAATCTTCTATTACCTTATTTGCAACTTCATCTGCTTTTTTGTTTTGTCCTGTTAACCGGTACAGGTCTACCAATTCTTCTTTCATAGAATTGTCAGTAATCAATGAATCAGCCTTTTCATAATATGCAATCGCTTTTTTATAATCATTTTCAGCCATTGCTACCCGTGCAAGACCAGCTAATGCATAAGGATAATCGGGGCGCATAGCCAACGTCGTATTGTATAAGTTTTCAGCAGTTTTATAATCTCCTGTTTTTTCATATAAAGCCGCCAGTTGCGCTCTTGTCCACTCTGTATGTTCATCGCCCTGTCCGCCGGCTTCCACTGCCATTTTCATGGCATCTATAGCGCTTTTATAATTACCAAAAATTTCTCTCAGGTATGATACCCGGGAGTACGAGGTTAAGTCGGGCCGGATGGACACCATCCTGTCTGCATTTACTACAGCAGAATCGTAATTCCCCATCTCGACATATCCGTCTACCATCAACCCGTACACGTAAGCGTTGTATGGATTTACCTTTTGTGCTTTTTGAGCTGCTGCCAGACCTTCAGCAAAGTGGTGCTGAGACAGGTATAAAAGAGATTTATAAACAAGGGCATTGAAATTTAAGGAGTCACTTTTTAAAACACTGTTTACTGATTTCATTGCCGCCTGGTCATAATACATATAATTCCCTGTTTCCCGGGCCTCCTGTATGTAAAGAGCAGCTAACCTCAAATTAGAGTTTAAATCATTAGGATCTTGCCGTAATGCTTCAATTAAAAGATTTGCCCGCTTTTGAACCTCTTTCCATTCTGCAGTATTAGCTGCTTTACCTTTTCTTGGAAGCAATGTGTACACTCTTTCCTCTTTTTCTTTCTCTTTTCTGTTATAATTAAATATAATTCCTATAACTGCCACCACAAACACAATCAGGCAGATAATATAAATCCGGCTTTTTTTCATTACTAAAACTTTTAAATTTTAAATCAAAAACCTGCTGATAAACCAATTCTTTTTTCCCTCAATACAATTACATTTCAATAGTAAAACTTTTTTTTGAAACACAATGAAACAAGATATACGAGTTAAAAATTATGGAATGAGCTTAATGTCTTTTTTAACATCTTAATTAGTTTTTTTACAACAAAATTGAAAAAGATGCTCGTAATTAAAGAACCATTAAAAAAATAACCCGGTTATTAAAACAACCGGGTTATTCAGGATATATTGAATGAGCTTACAACATCGTGTTATTATTGTTTTACAATTTTCTTTGTCTCAATTCTAACACCATTACTTTGGGCCACCAAAATATAAGATCCTTTGCCAAACCGGGAAATGTCAAGCCTTCCACTTCCGTTTGTAATTACCTGCGAAGCCATTTTTCTGCCTCCCTGATCGTAGAGTAACACAGTTAAAGGACTTTGTTTACTATATACGTTTATGAAATTGGAAGCAGGGTTAGGCGTTACGGTGATAAGTGTTTCAGATTTGAACTGAATCAGCCTGATAACAGAATAGGTGAACTTACCATCCTTATCAACCTGCTTGATACGATAAAAATTATTCTTCTGCAAAGAAGGATTTTGATCGGTAAATTCATACGTATTAGTACCATCTCCGCCTCTTGAAAGTACAGTTCCTACTTTAGTAAATGCAGTACCATTCACGCTTTGTTCAACATCGTAATGATCTACATTCAATTCATTGGCTACATGCCAGCGAAGTTGTACAGTCTGGCTTACTTTTTCTGCGACAAAGCTAACTATATCTACAGGAAGCGCTACCTCAGTACCTTTATATTCTGCTCCTATAAATCCTCTCCACGGAGTTTGAAGGTAAGGGAAGCAAGCTTGTAAAGTTGTATCATTTTTAGTTACGCCCGCATTAAACCCGAGCACACTCATCAATTGCGGAGTGACCGGGCTTGCAGTTGTACCCGGAGTATAATCGTCGTACCACAATCCAATAGCAGCAAGTGCTACACCTGATACAGCCTGCAATTCAATAGTAGTAACATCATCTTCAAGTCTTCTTCCGTTAGGGAAGCCATCCATGTTTGGAATGAATTGTAAAGTATCAGATTTGTTATACTTTGGGTCAGTAAGACCTAAAACAGCAGCCTTAATGATACCCATTGAACTAAAGCTGGTATCAGTTCTGGGTGTTACAGGCACAGCCATATTTAGTCTTAACATATCACCAAGCGTCGGCAGAAAATTATTGATAAAAGGTTTGCCTGCAGCAAGCGGGTTGCCATTAGTCTTACCTGTTGCCAACTGGTAGGGAGGTAAATTGGGAACGCCGGTTAAAAATATTGGAAGGAGATCTGCAGCACGTGGACTCGAATCATTAGGAAGAAGAATATTAGCAAATCCTCCATCAGCCGGCTCTGCAAATGCAGTTCCTGCTACTCCGGCTGTACCTCTTACAGAATACAAACCCTTTTTCCCGTTTCTAAAATCGTATGAACCTAAAGATTTTGTTTGAATACGTAAAGCGGCTAAGCCCGGAACAGCACCGCCAAATTTAGAGTCATCCATATACAAACCCAGCTCGGGGTTATTTAAGTACTTGCCGTATATTGAGTCGCCGGAGGGTTTAGCAGCATTCCATTTATCTTTTATCCCAATTGGGTTAACCACTTCATTGGTAAGCGGCATACCAAGACGTGATACCTGTACCCAATCACCTGAACCGCTATAAGCTGCGCTTGCACTATCGAAAGTAGTCACTTTCTGGCGGCTGGCATTAGCCCATACGCCAATCACGAAGCTGGAGTCTAAAATGTTGACTGCCTGGGCTGCTGTTTTACCATTTCTCTGTAATGTTGATATAGGCACCTGCACAACGATAGAGTGAACATTGAATTTAGCAAGACCATCACGTGCTGAAGCTGTATCTCTGAAATTACCTACATCAAATGCGCCACCAAGGTCTACAAAGAAAGGATCATCCCTCGGACCGCAAAATACAGTTTCACCTGTAGTTGCAGTTTTTGTAGCGGCAGTTGCGAGGCTTGCATAATCAGGAGCGCCCAATCCTACGATAGCATTTTCAATTGATCTTGGTCCGATGTTATTAGGCGGAACTATGCCGTCACCGTTTATTATAGTAGTGAAGGATACGCCTGCATCCATACTGCGCTCTAACGTATAAGTGGTTTTAATGTTCTGCTTGCCCAACCTGATATTAAAAAATGTTGTGGTATCCTCATTAGTACTTTTAAATGTGAAACGGTAAACAATTTCGTCTCCTGGTTTGGAAGCGTCATTATCTACATGTATTTCATACCGTACATCTGTTCCGAAATTATAATAATTAGGGCCACCGGCAGGATGTTCAAAAGGAATGTAATTCGCAATAAGAACTACCTGGTTAGGATCGCAGGGACTTCTAAAAGCATATACGTCCGTGTTGTCGGCTAAAGGATCATTGGCAATCAGCGGAGCTTCTCTATGAGATGAAGCTAAGGCATGTGTTTGGTTAAGGACTAAACAAACCAATGCGGCTGAAAAGAGGTTTAAAATTTTTTTCATAAAATTTCTTATGTTGATTTGTTAGAACCTTGGTTTAATAGTGTGATCAAATCCTCTCCATGGCGTTTGTACGTAAGGGAAGGATGCTTTGAATAATGTGTCGTTTTCAGTGACGCCTGCGGTAAAACCAAGCACACTGTTGAGCTGTGGAGTAACAGGACTGGCAGTTGTGTCTTTAGGGTTGTAGTCATCGTACCATAGACCTATCGCGGCAAGCGCTACGCCAGATACAGCCTGCAATTCTATAGTTGTTACGTCATCTTCCAGTCTTCTTCCGTTAGGAAAACCATCCATATTAGGAATAAACTGAAGCGCTGCAGATTTATTATAAGCAGCATCAGTAAGACCTAAAACAGCAGCTTTAATAATTCCAAGCGAGCTGAAATCAGGATTGGGTTTACCATTAATAGTTCTTGGAGTAACGGGTACTGCCATATTAAGGCGCAGCATATCACCTAATGTAGGTAAAAAGTTATTAATGAAAGGCTTACCTGCAGCAAGCGGATCACCCTTTTTACCGGTGGCTAATTGATAAGGCCTTGCATTAGGGACGCCTGTTAAAAATATAGGAAGCAAATCTACAGCTCGGGGACTCATGCTGTCGGGTAGCAAAATATCAGCGTAACCGCCATTTGCCTTCTCCGCAAATGCAGTTCCTGCAACACCGGGTGTATTTCTTAAAGAATATAATCCCTTATGTCCATTTCTAAAATCAAAAGCACCTAATGATCTGGTTTGGATACGAAGCGCATTTAAAGCCGGTACAGCTCTTGCGAATTTAGACGTATCCATATACAGACCTAACTCCGGATTATTAAACATCGGACCATAAGCAACATCGTGCATATTATAAGGAGTTAATGTATTCCATTTATCCTTTTGGCCGATTGGTATAATGGCTTCATTAGTAAGCGGCATACCAAGACGAGATACCTGTACCCAATTGCCTGAATAATTTTTGGCGCCGTCTGTTGTTATGGTTTTGATCTGCTGACGACTTGCACTTGCCCATACGCCAATCACAAAATTACTATCTAATATACTGGTAGCCTGGGTGGTGGTTTTACCATCCTTCTGAAGCATACTAATTGGTATCTGTAATACAATACTGTGCACATTGAAACCGGCAAGGGCGTCTTTCGGCGCATTTGTTGTATTGCCTGCAGGTCTGAAGTTGCCAACGTCCATGATACCACCAAGGTCAACAAAGAAAGGATCATCTGCCTGTCCGCAAAATATTTTTTCTGCGTTTGGAAGAGTAACTGTAGCGCTTTTGATTAGTGCATCATAGGTAGGAGCTCCTAATCCAACTGCTGAGTCTATAGAGCGTGGACCTATGTTTGCCGGAGGGACTATACCTATAGTACTGTCTACAATAGTTTTAAATGCTCCTCCACCTATACTTTTTTCGCAGATGTAAGTTGTTTTCAGATTTTGCTTGCCAAGACGTATATTAAAAAAAGTAGTACTATCCTGATTAGTCTGGTAAAACGTAAACCTATAGGTTATATCATCAAGAGGAGTGTTTGCTTTGTTTTTAATGTGGATTTCGTACCGGATGTTGGGTCCGAAATTGTAAAAATTTGGTCCTCCTTCAGGCAATTCAAGAGGAATGTAATCTGCAATAATAGTTACTTTGGTGCTGTCGTTAGGACTGCGGAAAGCATAGACATCTGTGTTGTCTGCCAGTGGATCCTGGGTAATCAGAGGTGCTTCACGATGGGAAGACGCACTTACCCTCAAGGTAAGAAACACAATTAATGGCAAGGTCAGGCATAACCTCCAACCTCTTAATTGTAGAGTTTTTTTTCTCATAAATAATGGAATTTTTGTTTAAAAATGTTTGTTACATAGAAATCCGAATGAAAACTAATTAAAAAATACGAGGAGTACTTTCTAAAAGTTTTTAAAAGTAGAACTATTTTTTAACTTTTTTAAAAAATCTCTAACTTATTTCTAACTTATTTCTAACTTATTATTAACGGTTTGATTTAGATCGTTTTTACACATAAAATTAATTAATATTAATTCATTTACAGAATACAGGAACGAAGCTTCTATCTCTCTTCGTTAAGTAAATAAAAACAGAAAGGCGTACAAAACAGGCGATTAAATTTCGTGAAAAACTATAATGGTTAAACCGTTGTCTTTTTTGTTTTAATGAATTGCTATTTGCTCTTTTGCACTCAATTCATCTAATAACCGGCTTGATGCGGTGTCTCCTGCAAGCATTGCCTCCATTAAAAGCTTTGGTCCCTTTGTAAGATTTTTGCTGAACGTGCAACGTTCATAATAATTATTTTGTTGCAATATATTTTTATCATCAGCAAAGGAATATAAAAAACCTAATGTTCTTTTTGCAGGTACATATCCTTTTTCCTCTGCTCTTTTTATAAGGTCAAAAGCTTCTGCACAGCTAATATTTAAATTTATGTTTTGCAAAGCCATCTTCCCGTACTGATACATTGCTTCCGGCACCTGCTGCTTTGCAAGCGCATTATATATTATCAAGGCCTCTACTGTTTTTCCGCTATTGAGGAACTGTTTTGCATTTTGCAGTTGCCCTGTTATTCCCACATTTGGGGGTTGGGGATAGCCCTGTGTTGCATTTCTTTTTGTCCATTCGTTCAGTGTCATTACATCCTGCTTTCGCAACCATCCCTTTGTTTTCCGGCCTTTTTGATTTGCTGTTTCAGCATAAATAAAACCATTTTTTTCTTCAAAAGCGGTAACCGTTTCATTGCCGGGAATGGCAAAAGAATTTGTTTTTGTATTTCGGTCAGCATCATTATAAAAATAAGCATGCGAAGCAATTATTTTAAACCGGCCAATCGGAGTTTTCTGTCCGAATGATATAAAGCTGTCATCTATATTTTTTATTAAAACATATACCAGTGCCACTAACGCCGCCAGTACAATTACTGTAAGCGTGAAAATTCTTTTAAAGGTTTTTATTACAGGGCTGTTGTTAATACTTTTTTTTGCATTAAAATTTCTGCTTTTCATTTCGGTTGTGAAGCCTGTTGAATCTATAGCATTTGTATTTTTAGCAGATTTCTGATACTGCAATAGCTGTTGCTGCAATTGTTCTTTTTCCCTGCGCAGTCTTTTATTCTCATGTTCTAATGTACTAAGGTTTTCTTTACTTATCCCGCTGTTGTCACTAATTTGAATACTATGTTCCCATATGTATTTATGCAAATCCATTCCGTTGGCGAAACGGTCTTCCGGTTTTTTCTCAAGGCATTTATATATCATGTTTACCAACCAACCGGGCACCTGCATTTCCTCTTTCTTCTTTTGTTCGCTCCAGGTTTCGGGCAATGACTGTTGCCGTAAAACAAATACATCGGGCGGAAGGGTTTCGAGATGAGCAAGCACGACCTTGTTTCTCGCTGTTTCGCCTTTATCACGAAATGGAAACGGCACCTGGCCTGCTAACAATTCAAACAGTATTATCCCAAAGCTATACACGTCAGTCTGGAAAAGCATTTCGCCTTCATTTTGCTCAGGAGCCATAAATTCTATTGCTCCTGCATGACGCATGCTTGTACGCCTTTGCTCGCCAGACATGGCAGACAAACCAAAATCGAGCAACACATAATTACCGGAACTTACATTATACTTTACATTATTGCTTTTAATATCTCCATGCTTTACGTCTAATTTATGACAATGTGCGAGGGCAGAGGATAGCTGGTCTGCAACTTTAAGCACTTCTTTGATAGTAAAGACCGGGGTGTGAGGTGGTTTTAATAATTCTTCCAGATCAGGGCCTTCTATATATTCCATTTCTATAAAAGGAAAATTGCCCGAGTCGGTTATGCCATAACTTAAAATTTTAACTACATTAGGATCTGGTTTTTCATTTACTTTCTTCAGTTTCTGCACCTCATTTTGAAAAGCAATAAAATTTTTATCTGCAGCGCTTTCACTATAAATGGGTGTTGGCAACAATTTTATGGCAGTAATGATTTCACCAATTCTTCTTCCCTTATATACCGACCCCTGGCCGCCGGTTTTTAAAGCACCCAGGTTTTCCAGTCCTTCTGTTATCGTAAAAATCTTAGCCATTTTTTGTTTTTCAATTTTCGAAATTTTGGCCGCGTGTCCAGCGTATAAGCTCGTCCAAAATTCTTTGCGCTGCTGTATGTCTTTTTGTTTTAGTGGCAAAAAAAACTTCTTATTCATTCAATTGCTGAACGTCCTTTTTCCGCAACCAGCCTTTAGAGCTTTGGCCAAGCTGGTTTCTGAATTCTACTAAAATAAAATTATTTTGTTCATCCAACGCGTTCAGAATAGCGTTATTTGAAGGAACAACAAATGCATTACGCCTGGTGCTTTCATCAGGAGTATTATAAAAATATGCCTTTGAGGTTACCATATATTGCTGCAATGTTTTTGGAAGCGTTTTAGCCGGTTCCTGTTTTACCTGCTCACTATCTCCGGCATCATAATCTTTGACACGCTTAGCTGTCGTTGCCGGAGAAGCAGAATGGCTGATGGAGTCGGCTATACTATCAGCAGTTGCTGCATGTACTTCCTTCTTTGTTGGCGTGTTTTCTTTTTTTTCATCCACTTGTATTACAGGCTGTGTGTCTGAAGCAACTGTGGTATCTATAGCGTTTGTATTATTGGCCTGCAATTGCTGCATATCGGGCTCGCGATGGTTAAATAAATTATAGGCGGAATAAGCTGCAAGGCCAATGGTAAGAAGAACCAATGCGGCAAAGGCAATTTTAGAGACTCCCCTTTTTGCCGCTGTGTCTGAAGCTCCATTATCTTTTCCCGGTAAATAAGACTTTTCGCTGTCTTTCTTATTAATAAAAGTCTTCAATTCATCTATTTGTATCTCTTTTTGGTTCATTTGCTGCTTGTATTGCAATACCTGTTGCTGCAGTTGTTCCTTTTCCTTTACCAACTTTTGAATATCCCCGGAAACGCCACTTGTATGCCCCGTTTGCTTATCATTAAAAGGTTCAATACTATTATTTATGATAAATTCATGAAGTTCTATGCCATTTGCAAACCTGTTTTCCGGTTTCTTCCTTATACATTTGTAAACAACAGTCAGCAGCCATTGTGGAATATTCATTTCCCTTGCAAGTTTTTCTTCCTGCCACGTAAGAGGTAAGGCGTCTTTTCTCAGAGAAACAATATCGGGCGGTAATGTTTCGATATGCGCCAACCGAACAATATTGCGTGCCGTTTCGCCTTTATCCTGCAAAGGAAAAGGTACGCGGCCGGCAAGTATTTCAAACAGTACTATTCCAAAGCTGTACACGTCTGTCTGAAAAAGCATCTGACCTTCGTTTTGCTCCGGCGCCATAAACTCTGCGGCTCCTGCCTGGCGCAGACTGGTTCGCCTTTGTTCGTCTGACATTACAGCAAGACCAAAATCAAGCAACACATAATTACCGGTATGAATATTAAACTTTACATTATTGCTTTTGATATCGCCATGCTTCACCCCAAGGCTATGGCAGTGAGCTAAAGCATTCGATAATTGCTCCGCAACTTTTATCGCTTCTTTTATAGTAAATACAGGATCATGAGGAGGTTGTAATAATTCTTCCAGGTCCGGGCCTTCTATATATTCCATTTCTATAAAAGGGAAATTGCCCGTTTCTGATAATCCAGAACTTAAAATCTTTACTACATTAGGATTGGGTTTTTCATTTACCCGTTTGAGCTTTTGTACTTCATTTTTAAAATCCCTGAAATTTTTGTCTTCATTACTTTCGCTATAAATTGGCGTAGGCAATAGCTTCACAGCAGTAATGATCTCTCCAATACGCCGTCCTTTATACACAGATCCCTGGCCGCCGGTTTTCATGGCGCCCATATTTTCCAATCCCTGTGTTATGGTAAAAACTTTTGCCATCAATAATACTAATTTGGGGGAATGAATATAACGAAAAAAACGCCAAAATCTTCCCTTAAGAAAACCTGGAATGCGTCTCTCTTAAATTTTTTATAAGACATGTTAACTTTGACGCTTCGAAGCAACAAAAACGAGCAATATTCATCTTGTTTTGTTTAAAGCAGCTATGAAAGTTTAAAGTTTTTTACCCCTCCGAATGCCTGAATTCAAGCACAGCCGACTCGCCTAAAATAACCTGGTCACCTTCCTGCAGCCGGTGCCCTATTTGTGTCGTCTGCAATTTTACCGGAATTCCTCCCTCCATTCTCACTTTCATTTTATTATTTGGCGGTATTCCGCCTTCATCGGCAAATATATAAAAAGCGCCTGCTTCTGTATCCCATTCTATATGTGCATGTTCCCTACTCACCGACCTGTTGCTTTCATGCCTGCTTGCAGCCGGAAAGGCAATATGGTTTTCCCGGTAAAATCCCTCTGCTGTCTGGGCTTTTTTTTCGCGCCCGATATTTATCTTGCCGCCTGTAGAGGTAATCGTATATACAAGTTGCTCTGCTTCCCCATTCAACACTTTTATGTATGCGGTTGAGGCAGCATGTATTTTCGGTTTTTTCTTAGTGGAGATAAAAAGGGCAACATCTGCATTCTGAGCTTTAATCGCTTCGGGAGGCGCCGCTTCAGCAAATGAAATTTGCAAAGTCCATGCTTTGGGAAGGTCAATGGCAAAGTCATCAGCTATCTTTTGGACCTCTTCCTCTTTAAAACGGTTTTCTTCATCTGCATAAACAGCCGCCTCATATAAATGCTTATCTTCCAGCCGGCATGTAATATATAAATACAATCCCCTGATATTGCTTCCTTCCCCGCCTTCAGCTTTCTGCAACTGGTCTTTTATAAACTGAAGTAATGCTCCCCGGATTCCTTTTATATCGTGCGGACGGCTTTTAAGAAAATCAAACATTGTCTTTGTATTATTATTGTTAGTTTTAGTTCAACTTATAAAACTTGAAAAGATACTATAAATTCACATGCACAAGTATCAGAATAAATACTTATATAGTTTCTAAAAAAGAGCCCAATTAAAAGTACTGGCGAAATACTAACTCAGTTAATAATTATTTGATAGCTTTTTTGTAATGAAGGGACCTTTTTAAAACCACAGCTCGTAAACAAAGGTTTTATAGGATTAAAAAAAATAATAGTTGCAAGGAAACACAGAAATACAATTAAAATCAATTTTTTGGCATTTGAAAAGCTTTTAAAACACGAATAGTTTGAGATAAAATTCCGCCAGTGATTTTTTATTGTAACTTTCGGTAAAACTAACGTAATGTATATAGAAACTAACGAAGCCATTGAAACCGGTTTGGGAGCAGACCAGTCATTGAAATCTTCCGGCTATGCGGTACGCATTTCTTTAATCGCTGCACTTGGCGGTTTTCTTTTTGGTTTTGAAACGGCTGTAATATCGGGCGCAGAAAAAACTATTCAAACACTATGGTCGCTAAGTCCGGGATGGCAAGGTTTTACCGTGGCATCAAGTTTAATAGGCACCGTAATAGGTTCAATGATTGCAGGTGTTCCCGCACAGCGGTATGGAAGAAAAAAAGTATTGACAGTTATTGCCATACTTTATCTTTTCTCAGCTATTGGTTGTGCGTTAACTCCTATCTGGCTGTTGTTTGTAACTTTCCGTTTTATCGGCGGCCTTGCAGTAGGCGCTTCATCTGTAGTTGGCCCTATGTATATTTCAGAAGTTGCTCCTGCCAAAATTCGTGGCAGGCTTGCAGGTTCTTTTCAGTTAATGATAGTTACCGGTATTTTCGTCGCATATCTTACTAACTTCCTTTTTGTAAATGTTGGAGACACAGCATGGCGGTGGATGTTAGGTATCATGGTGGTGCCGGCTGCTTTGTTTGCTATATTACTGAGATTTATTCCGGAAAGTCCGCGTTGGCTGGTGCTGAATAACCGTGATGAAGAAGCAAGGGCGGTATTTGCCAAAACAGGTGAATATAATGCGGCAGGTCTTATACGTGAAGAGCATGAATTATCAAAGCATGGAACCAAAGAAAACCTGTTTAACGGCAAATACGGCAAACCTATTTTATATGCTGTTATTTTAGCCATGTTCAACCAGCTATCAGGCATTAACGCGATACTATATTATGCCCCGCGCATCTTCGAAATGGCAGGTTTTGATAAAGCCCAATCTTATCTGCAGCCGGTATATATAGGGGCAGCAAATCTCTTTTTTACATCATTAGCTATGACAGTAATCGACAAAATCGGAAGAAAAACATTGTTATTAATTGGTTGTGTAGGAACAGTTGTTTTTCTTGCTTTAACCGCACATGCCTTTAGCGGAGGCGGTTCTCCCGGAAAGAGTGTGCTGTTTTATCTTATTGGATATATTTCCTTTTTTGCTTTTTCACAGGGAGCTGTTATCTGGGTGTTTATTTCAGAAATCTTTCCCAACTCAGTACGCTCGCAGGGTGGATCGTTAGGCAGTTTTACCCATTGGATTATGGCTGCTATTATTTCCTGGACGTTTCCCATAATAGTGGAAGGAAGTGAAAACGGAGCTTTCTATTCATTTATATTTTATAGTATAATGATGGTAATAGCATTTATATTTATCTGGAAAGTGATGCCTGAAACAAAAGGAAGAACTTTAGAGCAAATACAAAAAGATTTAGGAATAAGGTGAGATATAGCTTCTTTTGAAGTTTTTATAAAATTTCTATAGAAATGATATAAGTAAGAAAACAATGCGAATTGAATGCACAGCGTGAAGCTAACTAATTTTCAACTTTCCTATTAAGCTGCAATGCCGGATACGGCTCCTTTGTCTTGTTGCGATTACCAGCTTTGAATTTATTTTTTGTATAGAATATAGTCTGCAAAGTAAACTCAAAGCAAAAAATAGAAGCGTAATTTTGTAACCCTCGTAATAGATTTTTACTTTAATGTTGTCTTAGCAATGCAAATAACATTGTTTGCAGACTAAATAACAATACTTCTATTATTATTAAAAAATAAAAGTTTAATCGGGTTATTATAAAAAAATTCAAGCCTGGAAAAACATACCGGCCGGTTTTATTATAACAAACTTTTCCTAAGCGGTTGTAAATCCGTTGAAAGCTTTTAAATATTCCTTTAATTTTTGATGGATTTTAGCGCTTAAAGGAACGAGAGGCAATCTTAAATAATTTTCTATTAAGCCCATTTCCGCTAAAAAAGCTTTTACACCGGCCGGATTGTTTTCTTCAAATAATAAATCAAAACATTCCAGCAATTTATATAAAAGTCCTTTTGCCGGGTTGAACTCATTTTGTAAACTCTGACGTACCATTTCTGAAAACTCTTTAGGAAAACAATTAGCCGCCACACTTATTACTCCATCCATGCCTGCGGCTATCAAAGGAAGTGCAAGCTGGTCGTCGCCGCTGGTAACAAAAAACTCGATGGGCCGGTTTTTAAGTATATGAAGGCATTGGCCCATATTGCCGCTTGCTTCTTTTATGCCGACAATATTATCACACTCATTGGCCATTCGGATAGTTGTTTCAGCAGCAATGTTGCTGCCTGTGCGGGCAGGGATATTGTATAATATCAGTGGCTTTGGCGAAGCTTGACCAATTAATTTATAATGTTCAAAAATACCCTGTTGTGAAGGCCTGTTATAATAAGGACTTGTACTTAAAACAGCCGCAGCTTTTTGCAGCGGATAGGTTTCCATATCATTCAACATTTCCTGTGTATTGTTACCTCCTATTCCCACTACAACAGGTATTGTATTTACAACCTTTTCATATGTATAATTAATTATATCAATTTTTTCAGCCTTTTCGAGTGTAGGAGTTTCGCCGGTTGTTCCTAAAACTACCAGGTATTCCACTCCGCCATGCAAGACAAACTCTATCACTCTACCCAAAGCATTAAAATCAACCTCCTGCCTTTCATTAAAAGGAGTTACCAATGCAACGCCTGTTCCCCTTAAAGTATCTCTTAATGACATTAGCTATCTGTTAGTTATTATCGGTAAGTTATTAATTATTCAGGCAATTCTTCCCAAAAGCCCATTTTGCCAAATTTTTCTATCCTGTCATTCACTCTCTGTATCGGGTCGACCTGTTTTAGTTGTTGTAAAACCGGTAAAATATATGATTTTAAAGTTGCTGCTGCTTCGTTATAATCCCAATGTGCTCCGCCTAATGGTTCAGAAATAATGCCGTCTACTAATCCAAAATTATACATATTATCTGATGTCAGCTTTAGTTGTTCTGCTGCTTTTTCTTTCATATCCCAGCTACGCCATAATATAGAGCTGCAGTTTTCGGGAGAGATAACGGTATACCACGAATTTTCCAACATAAATACTTTATCGCCAACGCCTATGCCCAGCGCTCCGCCGCTTGCTCCTTCGCCGATAATCACACAAATTACCGGTACTTTCAGGCGTATCATTTCATATACGTTTCGTGCAATCGCCTCACCCTGTCCTCTCTCCTCTGCTTCCATTCCCGGAAAAGCGCCAGGAGTATCTATCAAAGTGATAACGGGTTTATTAAATTTTTCTGCCAGCTTCATCAGGCGCAAAGCCTTGCGATAACCCTCGGGATTAGCCATACCAAAATTGCGGAGTTGACGCATTTTTGTATTTGTACCTTTTTGCTGCCCTATTACCATCACCGTTTCACCATCAAGCCGGGCAAAACCGCCTATCATTGCCTTATCATCACCAACATTACGATCGCCATGCAGTTCTATGAAGCTTGTAAATATTTTAGAGATATACTTAAGGGTATAAGGCCTGTCGGGATGCCGGCTTAGCTGCACCCTTTGCCAGGGGGTAAGGTGTCGGGTGATTTCTTTTCTTTTTTCTAAAACAGATTCCTGCAACTGCATAATAGTGGACGTATAATCAACTTTGGGATTTTTATCAGCTAGCTTTTGGGTCTGGTCAATTTGTTCGTAAAGTTCCTTAATCGGTTGTTCAAAATTTAAAAACTGTCTGTTCGGATATTCGGGCATGTCTGGTGGTTATAATGGTAAAATTAAGCGTTGAATTTTTTTTAAGAAATTTTTGTTTGAAAAAATCTATTCCCCTTATCTTTGCCATCCCCAAATATGTTGTAACAAATGCATTTTAGGGAAAAAAGGATCGGTAGTTCAGTTGGTTAGAATGCCGCCCTGTCACGGCGGAGGTCGCGGGTTCGAGTCCCGTCCGGTCCGCCTTAAGGCATAAATTGAAATTTTCATTTTTTGTGCCTTTTTTATTTGGCTCTAAATCATTGGTTATCAAATAGATTTGACTAATTGCCTCGTTAACCCTTGTGGTTCGATAAGCATATCCGTCGAATGTCAAATTTTCAGGATAAATCGAACCGATTATTTCTCTCCTCTCTTTTATCGTTCCGTTTTCAAACAAGACGTCAAGGTGCATAAGATTACTAATCCCCTTATGTACTAAATCATCAATGCTTTTAGTATCTTTTGGCATTGCTACAAGCCTTCTCTCTAATTCATTTATGGCTCTTTCACAATCAGCTTTCATTATCTTGAAATCAACTGGATCAATCCTTTCAAAAAACACTTCTTTTCGGGCACTATTAAGCCTGTCATTCAGGTCAGTTATTTGTTTGAGTATATGGTTTCGTTCATTGCGGGAATGCTTTGTGACGTCTTTAAATTCCTCAATCACTAATTCTTTATAAATTTCAACCCATTCCTTCCGCGGAATGAATTTCTTTATTTCTATAACAAAAAGGGAATTTGCATGATCTGCCTTAAACCTGCAACCACAAGCTGATGTGCAATGATAGTAGTGATAGTAATTCTTTCTGCCTTTAGAAGCACTTCCAGTAAGCATTTTTCGGCAATCAGGACAAATAAGATAGCCACGAAGTGGAAGAGCCTCATCTGCAATAATTTTAGTACGCTGTTTCTTTTTGCGGCCATCTAATACGTCTTGGACGTCATCAAAAAGAACTTCGGATATTATCGCTTCATGCTGCCCCTCTGCAAAATATCTCTCCTCGTCTTTGTACTTACCTACCATGATCTTTCCGCAATAAACCGGATTGCGGATAGCCAACCAGAAATTATGCTTACTGCATTTTAAGCCTTTACTGACTGCTAACTTCCAAACTTGTTCTGTATTGTACTTTCCTAAAGCAATTTCATGAAAGACCCATCGCACCAATGCTGCTTCGGGTTCTTTTGGTGCAATATATTTTCTTCCATCTTCCTTCGATTTATTTATATAACCAATTGGTGCAGGGCCCATCCAGCGCCCTTCTTTCCTTGCCCTTCTCATTCCATGAAAAACATTGAGTGCCCGCCGGTCATTTTCAACTTCAGGAGTAGCCAGATAAACGGCAAGCATTATTTTACTTTCAGGAACAGACATATCTAAAGGTTGTTCAATAGCCTGAGGTTCTACGCCTACTTTACGTAAAGAATTAATCATTTGATAGGCGTCACCTGCATTGCGGCTAAACCTATCCCATTTAGTGAAAATAACAAAGTCTGATTGCCCTTTATTCTTACGAAGACCAAACAAATATTTTATCCATTCAGGCCGGTCAAATGTCTTGGCGGAATAGTCTTCAAAGACTACTTTACGAATAGATATATCATTATGTTCGCAATACTTTCGCAGCCTTTCTTCCTGGTCCCTTTGTGAATAACCTTTATCGGCTTGTTCGTCAGTACTTACACGAATATATAAATCAGCTATTTTCATAAAACGAAAGTTTAATTGCCGGTTGGTGGCTGGTTAGTTTTCTCTGTTTCGCTCTCCCTCAGATATTGACCTACGGAAATCTTAGCTAATTTACGGAGAAACTCTAAACATATTATTGCCTGCTCCATTGAAATTTGCATTCCGTTCTTTTTAAGAATTTCGGTCATTTTTTCTGCTGTCATTTTTCTTCCTCCACTATTTTCCATCTCACTTCCCCCCAATTGAAAAGCCCGTTTCCGGGCTTTGTATTATTTCTTTAGAAATTAATATTTATAATAAGTACACAACACTCCTTTTGTTTCGATAATAGGAAGGTTCATATCTGATATAACCATAATCACTTAACTCCCGGATCTTCTTATGATAAGTTGCAACCCCTGAAACTTTGCAAATAGACATTACTTCATGGCTGAAAACATTTACAGGATTTTGAAACCCTTTTTCTCCCCATAACTTCAGTAGTGCCATGTATAAACTTATATGGGTAGTATTAATACGCGGGTCATCAGCAATGGCGGAAAAAAAATCTTCCAGGGGTTGCATTTGATACATATCCTACTTTGCTATGATCTTTAATAATTTAATTAACTTATCGATTGACCCTTTTTACGGCTGAGTTTCTGCTTTGCCGCAGGAATGCCCTCTCCGTCATCATCGGCCTGCTTTTGATTTTCTCTTTTTGCATCCTGCGTCAGGGATTGCTCAGGTGTATTTTTTTCTTTTTGTGAATGACTTTGAATTCTTTGCAGATTACTATCATACACATTAAGGGTTTTGAAACGGGGATTAGCCTCAATAAAGATTTTTTGTTCGTTATCGTTATTTTTGAAGGTTGCTGATTGGAGGTTGCCTTTATTCAAAGACTCTATCAGCCTTGTTTTATCAGGTTCATTGGTCAGCTCCTTAATAGGATGTTTTGCCAATTCCTTCTGCAAATCAAAACCGTAATTAGTATGAAAATGCTTGAGCTGATAATTACCATTCTTATCTGTCTCTTTAAATTCCATTTGCACCCAGGCATTATAAACCCGGCCTTCTTTATTAGTCAGGTCTTTGTTGACTGCCCTGCCCTCCATGAGGTTATAAGCTTCTTTGAGAGTAATATTGTTATTCTTATTGATATAAAAAGTCTGGTTTTGAGAATGTTGGGTATCATCCTTTTTTAAAGCCACCTTGTAGGAATTAAAAAAATACATGTCGCTCTTCTCTGATTTTTTAAAATTAAGTGTAGCTACAACTATATCCTTTCCAATCCTGGTGTCCATACAAAGCTGAAATTCGCGGGATTGTTGCCCTAACTTTACTTTAAGATCATTTTCTAAGGCATCCCCAAAGCCTGTAAATTTTATCTGGTCTTTGAGGTAGTCAAAATTTTTTTCGTTCATAAAAAAATGTTTTTTGAGTGAATAAGTATGTTTTATTTAAAAGGCTTTTTGCAACAGGTTAGTCGTTGTCTTTCATAAGCAAAAGTTTTGGCTGCCATTCCTTATTAAGAATTAAGTATAGGTAAATCGAAATCGCAGTTATATGTTACTACAGAAATCTGATTAGGTACAATGAGTTCATTAGTGGTATAAAAGGTATTGTCACGACAAAAGCTTCGCATTAACAATCGTACGGTTACGAATTCGCAGCTGCAAATGCCTGCCACCATTCTTTTCGATTAACTCAATGATTAGAGACTTCTGATCAGGAATGGTAAATTTGGGCAGAGGAACAACAAGTAAATTTTTGGTGTGACCTTTTATGACTGAAGTATCTCCATATATAAACAGCGGTTGTAACTGTGTTTCCTGGATTGCAGTGCGTTTTAATTTTTGATCATCCCGTATATAAAATCGA
>JAABUT010000736.1_pt1 | contig 46054 bp, 44 predicted proteins | sample 5559281 | NCBI WGS metagenome assembly JAABUT01 (sample SAMN10711880, study PRJNA513359) | rock metagenome | isolation source: Antarctica rocks | place: Antarctica: Victoria Land, Ricker Hills nord | collected 2016-01-04
ACATCCGTCTCGTCGACGCCATCGAGGCCGGTGATCCTGATGCGGCCGAAGCCGCTGCCATGGCACACGTCGACGCGGCTTCCACCGCCGCGCTGGACACCCTCGACAAGGACTGACCACCGTGATCCGGTCGAGTTAGTCTGTGACCCGCTGTGGTTTACCCTGTACATACGGGGGACTCGTACCAACTCGCCGGTCGATGTGGGGGTTGGTGTGCCGCTTCGGTATCGGCTTGTGTACTAACGTCCGAGTTAGCTTGCCTGAGACGTCGTATACAACATACGCTCACGGCTGAGTCACCACTTCGAGATGGGGAGTTCCCGTGGATGTTCGAGTCTTGCGAGCCGTCGGTGCCCGGGTGCCGAGCGGCGCCGCCGTTGTCGGGGCCGCGGTGGTCACCGCCGCTCTGGCCGCCGGATGCACGTCGGTGAAACAGGCGGACAGCGGAGGCGGTTCCGGCTCCTCGGGGTCGGCTACCGCGAACTCATTCGGAACACCGGCCGCCGCGACGGACGTCAGGTCCGGCGGAAAGCTGGTGATGGCACTGTCCGCGGAACCCGACCAACTGGACCCGACATTGTCGCGAAGCCTTTACTCCCGCTACGTGTTCTCGTCCATGTGCCAGAAGCTCTACGACACCGATGCGCAGTCGCACATCGTTCCACTACTCGCCACGGCTCTGCCGAAGGTGTCCGACGGCGGCAAGACGGTCACCATCCCGGTTCGTCAGAACGTCAGGTTCGCCGACGGCACGCCCTTCAACGCCGCCGCGGTGCAGGCCACCTTCGAGCGCAACCTGACGCTGACCGGCTCCGGCCGCAAGAGCGAACTGGGTCCGATCAGCTCGGTGGACGCCCCCGATGCCAGCACCGTCGTCGTCCACCTCAAGACGCCGTTCGCCCCGCTCACGGCCGCGTTGACCGACCGCGCAGGCATGATCCTGAGCCCCACCGCGACGAAGAGGCTGGGTGCCAAGTTCGCCAGCGCGCCGGTGTGTGTAGGACCGTTCAAGTTCTCCAAGCGGGTGCCGCAGAACTCGATCGATCTGGTGAAGGACCCGAACTACTACGATGCCGCCGACGTGCACCTCGACTCGATCTCGTATCACATCATCACCGACGCCAGCATCCGGGCGGCCAACCTGCGCTCCGGTGACGTGCAGGTGGCCGACAGCCTGTCCCCGCAGGACGTTCCCAACCTGCAGAAGGACGGCTCGCTGACGGTGCTGCAGTCACCGTCGCTGGGATACCAGGGCGTGAGCTTCAACGTCGGCAACGTCAAGGGCGTCGGTACGCCGGCTGAGAAGATCAACCGTCCCACCGCGCTGGACGCGCGCGTGCGCAAGGCCTTCGAATACTCGATCGACCGTGCCGGCCTGGTCAAGGTCGTCTTCAACGGGATGTTCGACCCCGCCTGCTCGGCTATCTCGCCGATCAGCGAGTTCTCGTCACCGCAGGCTCAGACCTGCACGCCGCACGACCCCGGCAAGGCCAAGGAACTGCTGAAGGAAGCCGGCGTGCAGACGCCGTTCCCGATCTCGATGATCACCTCGAACAACCCGGACAGCCTACGGTTGGCCCAGGCGCTGCAGTCCATGGTGAAGGACGGCGGGTTCAACCTGCAGATCAAGCCCGTGGAGTATGCGTCCCTGCTGGACCAGCAGGATGCCGGCAACTTCGAGTTGCTGCAGTTGGGCTGGTCCGGCCGGATCGACCCGGACGCCAACATCACCAACTTCGTCGGCACCGGGGGCAGCCAGAACGTCGCCGGTTACAACGACCCGGCACTGGACACGCTGCTGGAGCAGGCTCGTCAGACCACGGACATCGCCAAGCGCCGTGACCTCTACGGCCAGGCGGTAGCCAAGGTGCAGGAGGCAGACCCGATCATCTACCTGTACCGCCAGCGCAACCTGACCGGCGTGGCCAACAAGATCAAGGGCGTTCAGGTCTTTCCCGACGGCGTGATCCGGGTCGGCTTCGCGGGCTACGGCAAGTAGCAGTTATGTCCCGCTACCTCTTTCACCGGGCCTGGCAGTCGCTGCTGACGCTGTTCCTGGCCACGGTGGTGGTGTTCCTCGGGGTACGCGCGCTTCCCGGCGACCCGGCCCTCGCCCTCGCGGGGGAGGACCGGTCGCCGGCGGTGCTCGCGGCCATCCGCCATCAGTACGGCCTGGACCAGCCGTTACCCGTCCAGTTCTGGCGCTATCTCACCAACGCGGTGCAGGGCAATCTCGGTACGTCGATCCGTACCGGTACCAGCGTGACGTCCATGCTGCGGACGGCGCTTCCGGTGACCTTCGAGCTCGCCGTGCTGGCCATCGTGTTCGCATCCCTGGTCGGCGTCGGCGCCGGTGTCACCGCCGCCGTGCACCGGGGCCGCGCACCCGAGTGGGTCGCCAACGCCGTGGCGCTGATCGGGCTGTCCGTGCCGAACTTCTGGCTCGGACTGGTGGCGATCCTCTACCTGTCGGTGGCGACGGGGCTGTTCCCGGCGTCCGGCTTCGTGCCGTTGTCCAGCAACCCGGTGGACAACCTGCACCACATCGTTCTGCCCGCGGTCATCCTCGGCATCGGGCTGTCCGCGGTGATCATGCGTCAGACCCGGTCCTCGATGCTCGACTCGCTGTCGGCCGACTACGTCCGTACCGCCAAGGCGAAGGGGCTCAAGCCGCGAGTGGTGATCAGCCGGCATGCCCTGCGCAACAGCCTCATCGTCGTCGTCACGATCGTGGGTCTACAGCTCGGCGCGCTGATCTCGGGCGCCGTGGTGACCGAGCAGATCTTCGGCCTGCCCGGGATCGGCAAGATGACGATCGACGCGGTGTTCCAGCGCGACTATCCCGTCATCCAGGCCGTCGTCCTGGTGACGGCGACCGCCTACATCGTGATCAACTTCCTGGTCGATCTGCTGTACTCGCTGATCGACCCCCGCATCCGGGTCGGAGCTGGTGCCGCATGACAAGCGCTGTCGCCGTGGCCGCGCCGAAGGTCCGGCGTGACGCCAGCCGCCGTGCCCGCGTCATCCGGCGGTTGCGGCGCAACCCGCTGGCCGTCATCAGCTTCACAGTGCTGGCGATCGCCCTGATGATCGCCATCCTGGCGCCGTGGCTGGCGCCGTACGCGCCGGAGCAGACGGACTTCTCGCACGTCTTCGCCCAACCGGGCACGCCGGGCCACCTGCTGGGAACGGACGACCTCGGCCGTGACGTCCTGTCGCGGATCATCCTGGGGCTACGGGCGTCGTTGGAGGTGGGCCTGCTCGCCGTGGCGACCGCCCTGCTGATCGGTGTGCCGCTGGGTCTGGCCGCGGGTTACTTCCGCGCGGTGGACGCGGTCATCTCGCGGCTCACCGATCTGCTGCTGGCGTTTCCGTTCCTGATCCTGGCGGTCGGTCTGGCGGCAATTCGTGGCGCCAGCCTGGGCAACGCCGCGGTGGCCATCGGCATCGCCCAGATCCCCGGCGTGATCCGGGTGGTCCGCTCGGACACCCTGCGGCTGAAGTCGCTGGACTTCGTCGCGGCGGCCGTGGTGGACGGAGCCGGTGACTTCTGGGTGCTGCGGCGCCATGTGCTGCCCAACGCCACCTCGGTCATCCTCGTGCAGGCGACGGTCGCCATTCCCGCGGCCATCCTGGGCGAGGCGGTGCTCTCCTTCCTGGGGCTGGGCATCCAGCCGCCGGCACCGAGCCTCGGAACGATGCTGGCCACCGCTCAGCAGTTCGCCGCACGGGCACCCTGGGCGGCAATTCTGCCTGGTATTGCGATCATGGTGCTGGCTTTGGCATTCAACGTGTTCGGCGACAGCCTGCGCGACGCTCTCGACCCGAAGGGAAGCCGGGAATGACCGCGTCCGCCTCCACCCAGGCACCGGCCGAGCAGGAAACAGCACCCGTGCTGCAGGTCCGCGACCTCTCCGTCACGTTCGCCACCGAGAGCGGCACCGTATCGGCCGTCGACCGGGTGGAGCTGAACCTGGCACCGGGTGAGATCGTCGGCATCGTCGGCGAATCCGGTTGCGGCAAGAGCGTGACCGCGATGAGCCTGACGGGTCTGTTGCCGCGCAGTGCCCGGATCGAGGGGTCCGTCCGGTTGCTCGGCACCGAGCTGATCGGAGCGCCGGAGTCGGTGCTGCGCGCCGCTCGGGGCAAGAGCATCGCCTACATCTTCCAGGAGCCGATGAGCTCGCTCAACCCGGTGCTGACGGTGGGCCGCCAGATCGCCGAGGTGCTGCAGGTGCACGAGGGGCTGTCGCGCAAGGCGGGCCGGGCACGTGCCATCGAACTGCTGACGCTGGTCGGCATCCCGTCACCGAAGCAGCGGGTCGACAACTATCCGCACCAGCTCTCCGGCGGCATGCGCCAGCGGGTGATGATCGCGATGGCGGTGGCCTGTGGCCCCAAGGTGCTGGTCGCCGACGAGCCCACCACCGCCCTGGACGTGACCGTACAGGCCGGAATCCTCAACGTGCTCAGGGAATTGCGGGACCGGTTGGGCACCAGCATTCTGATCATCACCCATGACCTCGGTGTCATCGCCGACGTCGCCGACCGGGTGGTGGTCATGTACGCCGGCCGCGTCGTCGAGCGAGCCGAGGTGGACGAGCTGTTCGCACACCCCCGGCACCATTACACCTCCGGTCTGCTCGCCGCCTCTCCCACGTCCGGGCGGCATGCCGGTACCGAGCGCTTGCAGGAGATTCCGGGTCTGGTCCCGGTGCTGTCCAGCCAGCCGGACGCCTGCACCTTCGCCGATCGCTGCCCGGCCGCCGACACCCAGTGCGTGACCAGGCAACCGGCGCTGTCCGCCGCGCATGCCGCCGAGGCCGTGCGGCCGGACCACCTGATGGCCTGCTGGCATCCCCGCGGCACGTCCGCGGACACCCGAGAGGCGGCACGCGCATGACTGACCGGGACCTGGCACTCGAGCTCGAGGACCTGGTGATGCACTTCGGTCCGGTGCAGGCCGTCGACGGGGTGTCGCTGAGCATCCGCAAGGGCCAGGTGATGGCACTGGTGGGCGAGAGCGGGTCCGGAAAGTCGACGGTCGGCCGCTGCATCGTGCGGCTGCTGGAGCCCACGTCGGGAACCGTGCGCATCAGCGGGACCGACGTCACGCACCTGTCCCGGCGGAAACTGCGCAAGCACCGCAAGGACGTCTCGATCATCTTTCAGGACCCGGCCGGATCGCTGGATCCTCGGATGCTGGTGGGCGACGTCGTGGGCGAACCGCTGCGGCTGCAGGGCCGGCTGTCCCGCCGGGACCGTGAGGCGCGGATCGCCGAAGAACTCGGCCGGGTCGGCCTGCGTGCCGAGGTGGCCAGGCGCTACTCGCACGAGCTGTCCGGTGGCCAGCGTCAACGCGTGAGCATCGCGCGCGCCCTGGTGTCGTCGCCCACCCTGCTGATCGCCGACGAGCCGACCAGCGCCCTGGACGTGTCCGTCCAGGCATCGGTGCTGAACCTGCTGGCGGATCTGCAACGCGACATCGGCTTCGCCTGTCTGTTCATCGCCCACGACCTCTCCGCCGTGGAGTACCTGGCCGACACCATCGCCGTGATGTACCTCGGCCAGCTCGTCGAGCAGGGTTCACGGGAAAGGGTGTTCGCACGTCCGGCCCATCCGTACACCCAAGCCCTGCTGGCTGCCGCGCCGATCGCCGACCCGCCGCGCCAGCGCGTGCGCAAGCCGGTCCTGCTGGGCGATGACCTGCCGTCCGCGATGGATCCACCACCGGGTTGCCGCTTCAACACCAGGTGCCCGCTTGCGGTGGAGCGCTGCCGCACCGAGGTTCCCGCGTTCACCCTGATCGGCGACGGCAACGCCGCCTGCCACTTCGTCCACCCGGACGGGACCGGCCCCGATATCCGCACCGACAACCCCGCAGAGAGCAGGACATGACGTTCACCACCCGCCCGACCTTGCAGGGCACCTTCGGTATGGCGTCATCGACGCACTGGATAGCGTCCCAGACGGCGATGCGGGTGTTGGAGCGCGGCGGCAACGCCTTCGACGCCGCCGTGGCCGCGGGCTTCGTGCTGCACGTCGTGGAGCCGCACCTGAACGGTCCCGGCGGCGAGGTGCCGGCGATCATCGCCACGGCCGAGGACCCGGCGCCACGGGTGCTGGCCGGGCAGGGACCGGCACCCGCCGGCGCGACGATCGAGCACTTCACCTCGCTGGGTTTCGAGCTGATACCGGGGTCGGGGCCGCTGGCGGCGGCGGTACCCGGTGCGGTCGACGCCTGGCTGCTGCTGCTGCGCGACCACGGAACCCAGACGCTGCAGGAGGTGCTGGAACCGGCGATCAGCTATGCGGCGAGTGGCCATCCGATCGGGGAGCGGGTCTGCGCGACAGTTTCCAGCGTCCAGGAACTGTTCGAGAGCGACTGGACCACCTCGGCAGAGCTGTGGTTGCGCGACGGAAGTGCGCCGGAGCCCGGATCGCTGTTCGCCGACCCCGCGTACGCGCAGACGTTGCGGCGTCTCGTGGACGAGGGTCGCGCCGCCGGTCCGAGCCGCGAGACGCAGATCGAGGGCGCGCGCCGCGCCTGGAGCCAGGGATTCGTCGCCGAGGCTGTCGAGAAGTTCTCCCGGCGCCCGTTCCGTGATTCCAGTGGGCAGGCTCATCCGGGCGTGCTGACCGGTGCGGACATGGCCGGCTTCGAGGCGAGCTGGGAGGAGCCGGTCACCCTGGACTGGCACGGCGTGACGGTGTCCAAGATTCAGCCCTGGGGCCAAGGCCCGGCACTGCTGCAGACCCTCACCATCCTCGACGCGCTGGATGACCCGGCGGCGTTGGATCCCTCGACAGTGCAAGGCATTCACCCGATCGCCGAAGCGCTGAAGCTGGCCTTCGCCGATCGGGAGGCCTGGTACGGCGACGGCTATGACGTGCCGCTGAAGACGCTGCTGTCCGCCGGCTATGCCGCCGAGCGTGCCGCCCTGATCGGGGACCGGGCCTCGGGTGAGGTGCGCCCGGGCAGCCCCGACGGGCGCGAGCCGAAGATCGCGGCCCACCTGCGCGAGCGGGCGCAGCGAGAGGGCGCGCCACGCGACGCCACCGTCGGCGAGCCGACCGTCGACACCCGCGGTGATGCGGGGGAGGCGGCGGTCGACGCGAACGGGGTGACCCGGGGCGACACCTGTCACGTGGACGTGGTGGACCGGTGGGGCAACATGATCTCGGCGACCCCGAGCGGCGGATGGCTGCAGAGCTCGCCGACGATTCCTGAGCTGGGGTTCCCCCTGGGCAGCCGGTTGCAGATGTTCTGGCTGGAGGAGGGCCTGGCCTCGTCCCTGGCACCCGGACGGCGACCGCGGACCACCCTGACCCCGACGATGGTGCACCGCGACGGCCGGCCCGTACTCGCGTGCGGTTCGCCCGGGGGTGACCAGCAGGAGCAGTGGCAGTTGCTGTTCCTGCTGCGCCACCTGATCGGCGGCCAGTCACTGCAGGAGGCGATCGACGCTCCGACCTGGCACACCACCAGTTTTCCCGGATCCTTCTATCCCCGCGAGGTCGAGCCGGCGGTGCTGGTGGTCGAGGATCGGTTGGGCGGGGATGTGCTGTCGGGGTTGGGGGGCAGGGGGCATAAGGTGCAGCTGGCTGGGCCATGGAGTCTCGGTCGGATGTGCGCGGTCTCGCGGAATCCCGGCACGGGCATCGTCGCGGCGGCGGCCAACCCTCGCGGTATGCAGGGTTATGCGTGTGGGAGGTAGCGATGGAGGAGGTCCTCGGCGTGGTTGCCCAGGCAGGAGACACCATTGGGGCGCAGGATGTGCCGTTACGTGATCAGGTGTTGGTCGCGTTGCGGCAGCGGATCGTCAATGGTGATTACGCTCCCGGTGAACGGCTGACCGAGGATCGGCTCGCTGAGGATTTCGGGGTTTCGCGTAATCCGGTACGTGAGGCTTTGCGGGTGGTGCAGGCCGAGGGGTTCGTGGTGATGGTGCCGCGCCGGGGTGCGGTGGTTGCCTCACCGGATGCGACCACGATCGCGGATATGTTCGCGGTGCGGCAGCGGCTGGAGACCCTGGCCGCGCGGCTGGCCGCCGAGCGTGCCACGGCGGCTGATGTGGCCGTGCTGCGGGAGTTGCTGGATGCTGCCCGGCAGGCCACTGATCAGGTGCAGTTCGCCCGGGTCGCTGAGTTGAACAGTCAGTTGCACCTCAAGGTCATCGATATCAGTGGCAACCGGTGGCTCTCGGCGATGGCCAGTGCGTTGTATCTGCATGTGCAGTGGGTGTTCCGGATGGGTGCCGCGCATCGCGCGCCGCATTCGTGGGTCGAGCACATCCGTCTCGTCGACGCCATCGAGGCCGGTGATCCTGATGCGGCCGAAGCCGCTGCCATGGCACACGTCGACGCGGCTTCCACCGCCGCGCTGGACACCCTCGACAAGGACTGACCACCGTGATCGACAAGGCGGACAGTTCCCGCGCACCCTCAACCGCCGCCCAGTCAGCGACCCGGACGACGGCGGCGCTACCGGATCCGCCCCAGTCGCAAGGGGTCGCGTCGCAAGGGGTCGCGTCGCAAGAGGCCGCGTCGCAAGGGGTCCTGCCGGCACCGAACTCTCGCCAGAAGCTTCTGCTGCGTCGTCGGCACGCTCTGGTCGTCGTGCTGACGTTCCTCACCGGCGCCGCCGACGCGACCGGATTCCTCGCCCTGGGCGGTGCCTTCTCCAGCGTCATGACCGGCAACATGGTGCTGCTCGGTCTGTCCGTCGGCCACGCCGAAGCCACCCTCGCAGTCAACTCCGGAGCCGCGATCATCAGCTATATCATCGGTGTCCTGGTCGGTGCTCACATCGCCGGAACGGCCCACCCCAGCGACCCTGTCTGGCCCCGCCAGGTCACCCGGGCGCTGGCGGCGGAGCTGCTTGTCCTCAGCGCGTTCCTCGTCCTGTGGGAAATCACGGCCGAGGACCGGTCAGCCATCGCGGCCCGCGCGCTGCTCATGCTGGCCGCCGCGGCGCTGGGCATACAAGGCAGCGCGATCCAGCGATTCGGCGTTCCCGGACTGTCCTCGACCTACCTGACCGGCACCCTCACCAGCCTCATCAGCGCTGTCGCCGCCCGCAAACCGGCCCGAACCCTGCTGGCCAGTACCCAGGTGCTTCTCGCACTCATCGTCGGCGCAGCCGTCGGGGCCGTTCTCGTCGACCACCTGCCCCGGCTCTCGCCCGTCCTGCTGCTCGTCCCGATGGTCTGCGTCCTCGTCGCGTCACGAGGACTGAAGTCCGAGCCGGCGTTCGGTGCGGAAGTGGACATGGGGGAGCGCGTGGGCTGATCACGCCCATCCCCACGGCGTGCCGGCTCGACCTCAGAAGGTCTGGCTCTGGACGGCGTCCGCCTCGAAGAACTTCGCGGTGAAGCCGACGGCGTCCTCGTCATCGAATGGCTTGCAAGCATAGTGGATCCAGTCCGCCCAGCCGTACTTCGGCGAACTGTGCGTCACCGGCGTCATGAGTGCCGCCAGGTCGATGACGGTGGACAGAGCCTGGATACCGGTTACGGTGCGCCATCGATCCCTCGCGTAACGCAATCACGCCGGGGCGGATTATCCCTTCGCGGCGCGGCCGGCCACCGACGCCACCAGCGACTTCAGCATCGATGCCGGCAATGGCGCACCGAGGGTCTCGGTCTGGACGTCTGCTTCTATCAGCGGGCCGGTGATGAAGGCGAAGGTGAGATACACCGCGGCCCGCTGACGGTTGGCGCTGAGCTTCACGATGCCCGTGCCGGTGGCCACGACGTTGGACGGTCCGCCGGCTGAGCGCGGGGTGATCTTGATCGAGGCGGCCTCGACCTTGCTGCCGGCGGGCAGGGAGGTGGCGAGATCTTTCTTCACCATCTGCTCCAGGCAACCTTCGAGCTTGCGGTTGTGCAGCATCTCGACGTCGGCGTCGATGTCGCTCTGCGACCGGTAACTGGTGGCTGACGACGAGATCATCCCATTGCCCATTGTGTAATCGGCCGAGTGGGCCTCGGCCACCTTGTCGTGCTGGGTGTCGCGGCCGCCGACGCACTTGCTCAACGCCGCGTCGTCACTGGCCTGGCCGGCCTGGGCCTGGTAGGGCGTGCCCTTCCAGGCGGCGGGCAGATCCTGCGGCTGCAGAACCATCTTCTTCAGCTGTGCGGCCATGGCTGGCGCGGTGGACGGCGGATTGCTCGCCGGCGATGTCGCGCTACTGGAGGCGGCTGATTCGCTCGAGCCGGCTGATTGGCTCGAGCCGGCTGCCGAACTGGTCATCGGTGAGTTGGTCGGAACGGTTGGGGTGCTCGTGGACGAGGTCTTGGACGAGCCGCCACAACCGGCGAGCAGGACGGCGCCGCAGAGGCGAAGGAGCGGGTTTTTCCACATGAGCAGCACCTTAGCGGACCAACGGCGCACTTCGGCTCAGCCACTCGGGACGCTATGCAGGTGCCAACCGCCGAAGCCGCGACGGTTACCGGACCGCGGTCAGGATCCCGGCGTGATCTGACTGGCCGCGCTCTGGTTGCCGTACACGACATCGCCTGGAACCGCGGCCGCGAACCGGCGGGTTATCGCGCGCAGGATCGCTGGGTCGGCCTTGGGTTGCCGGTCCTCGGTGAGCAGCCCGTTGCGCTCCTGTTCGGTATCGGTCAGCTGGGTATAGCAGAACCCGGCAAGGGCAGTGCTGGCGAGCGCGGCGTCGAGCAGGCTCCGATACCGCCGGACGAAATCCTCTTCATCCTGTGCGGTGCCGTAGCCGTTCCAGAAGTCCTCGCCTGCCTGGTAACTGATCCCACCGAACTCCGTGAGCAGGATCGGCTGGTGTTCGAGCACCACGCTGGGAAGCAGGACCGGCCGGTAGTAGGGCTGCACCTCCTTCAGCGACCGCCGTACCGCTTCGGCGTCGCCATAGCGTTCGAGCAGGGTCGCGCCCTCGCCTGCGTAGTCATGGATCGTGATCATGTCGGTCGCGGCGTGCTCCCAGCCGTCATTGCCGACGACCGGTCGGCTTCCGTCGAGCGCCTTGGCCATCGAGTACATGGCCTGCACGTACGCCCGCTGCCGGGGATCGGTTTGGAGAGCCGGGACGCCCCAGCTCTCGTTGACCGGCACCCAGGTGACGATGCTCGGAACGCTGAGGTCGCGTTCGAGCACCTCGAGCCACTCGCGGGTACCACGTAGGACAGCGGTGTCAGACCAGCCGTACGCCGCGGGCAGTTCCGCCCAGACGGCCAGTCCCAGCCGATCGCACCAGTACAGGAAGCGAGGGTCTTCCACCTTCTGATGCAACCGGATCCCGTTGAACCCGAGTTCCTTCACCAACTCGACCTCGCGCCGCAGTGCCTCCGGCGAGGGGGCTGCGAGATGGGACTGCGGCCAGTAGCCCTGGGCCAGGACCAGGCGCAGATGGTAGGGGCGATCATTGAGCGTGAACCGGTTCGCCGAGGTGCCCACGGACCGGAATCCCAAGTAGCTCTCGACCGAATCGAGATCCTCACCGTCGCTGCCGGTCAGCGTCAGCGTGATGTCCATCAGGTTCGGCGTCTCCGGCGACCACAGCCAGCGCTCGCGGTCCAGACCTATCTGCGCTCGCGGCAGCAGCACTTCGCGGGTCAGTCCCTCTCGGCCGGCGGTGTCGGTGATGGTGTACGTGTCGTCGGCGAGCAACTCACCGCGCAGCGACACCGCGACTCGCAACCGCGACCCGGCGGCGCCGCCCAGCAGGTTGAAGGAGCCCCGTATCGCGCCGCGGTCGATATCGGTATTCCACCGCACGCTGTTGATCCGGCTCTCCGGAACCGGCTCCAGCCACACCGGCTGCCAGATTCCGGTCGTCCGGTGATACCAGATCTTGTGCGGGTGCTCTTCGAGATCCTGTTTGCCCCGTGGCTGACTGGGATCCATCGGCAGGTCCTCGGCCCGCACCACGACCACCTGCTCACGGTCGGGTAGCAGCACCTGTGTCACGTCGGCGGTGAAGGGCGTGTGGCCGCCTTCGTGCCGGACGACGAAATGACCGTTCACCCATACCTCGGCGCGGTAATCCACGGCGCCGAAGTGCAGCAGCAATCGTTCACCGGGGACAACCGACGCCGAGAACGTGCGGCGGTACCAGACGATCGGGTGGAACGACCGGTCCCCGATTCCGCTCAGCTCCGATTCCGGCGGGTAGGGCACCTGGATCCGCAGCGAGAAGACGTCGTTCCGCTCGGGCCACCGCTGCGCGCGTCCGACGTCGGAATCATCATACCCGAATTCCCAGGTACCGCAGAGATCGGTCCACCGCGCTCGGGCGAACTGCGGGCGTGGATGCAATGGCTGAGTCACATAGTCCTCCAGATGTGGCGTTGCCGACGGCGCGTCCGTGAGCGATACACCATGCCTAGCACGATGAGCCGGGTCAGCTGCGGGCGGGCATGACGGCCGTCCCTGGCGTCGTATCCCCGCGTCGCAGTGGTCGCCGCCCTGGCGCGACCAGGTAGCGTCAGCACACGTTGGGTCTTCGCGGTCGATGAGCTGGCCACTGACATACCGGTTCCGCGGGACGCCCAGGGCGACCAGCGCTTCGCTTCGGGAGGTATCCGTGCCCCACCTTCTTGATCCACCGCCGCCTGGTGTGCCCGCGTCCGCGGTACCCCTGCCCGCGGTACCCCTGACCGACGTCACCCTCGCGGAGCTGCCGGGGAATGTCGCGGTTCCCGGCTATGACCGCGCCGGTCTGGTTCCCGCCGTGGTGCATCTGGGCGTCGGTGGCTTTCACCGGGCGCACCAGGCCGTGTACTTCGACGAGCTCGCGCGGCGCGGCAACTCCGAGTGGGGGATCGTCGGCGTCGGCATCTCGAACCGGGAGCTGGCCGCGGCGCTGCGCGCTCAGGATCGGTTGTTCACCGTCGTGACGCGCGGCGCCGACGAAAGCGCGGCGCGGGTGATCGGCGTGCTCGCGGAGCACCTGCTGCTGGCGGACCAGGCAGACGCCGTACGAAATCGGCTCAGCGATCCACGCACCCGGCTGGTGACGCTGACCATCACCGGTGACGGCTACGCCCTGGACGACAGCCAGTCCGCGGCCCCCGACTCGCTGTTCGAGGTTCTGGTAGATGCCCTGGAGCTGCGCAGAACGGCCGGCGTGGCGGGTTTCACGGTGCTGTCGTGTGACAACCTGCCCGACAGCGGAGCGACGGCCGAACGAGCGGTTCTCGGCATCGCGCGGAGCCGCAACGACGAACTTGCGGAGTGGATCGAGCGGAACGTCAGCTTTCCCGACAGCATGGTGGACCGGATCACGCCCTCGATCACGTCCGAGGATCGCGAGCGGATTCAGGGCGAGTTCGCGGTGGCCGATCGCTGCCCCGTGATCACCGAGCCCTTCACCCAGTGGGTCATCGAGGACGACTTCAGCACTACCCGGCCACCGCTGGACGAGGTGGGCGTCCGCTTCGTCGAGGACGTGAAGCCGTACACGCTGATCAAGACCAGGATGCTGAACGGCACCCATTGCGCGCTCGGTTACCTCGGCACACTCGCCGGCTACGAACGCACGGATCAGGCGATGGCCGATCCGGTGATCGCGGCATTCGTCCGGCAGTTGATGCGGGTCGAGATCGCGCCGTTGCTACCGGGTGATCTACCGGGCATGGATCTGTGGAGGTACCAGCGAAGCCTGATCGAACGCTTCAGCAACCCGGCGATCGGCGACCAGCTGTCACGGCTGTGTCGCCGAGGCTCCACGAAGATGCCGAACTACCTGTTGCCCTCGCTTCTGCAGGCCAGCGCGAGCGGACAGCCGTGCCGGCTGCTGACCGTGGTCACCGGTGCCTGGCTGCGCTATGCGCGGGGGATCGACCTCAGCGGCGCGCCGATCACCGTCCACGATCCTCGGGCGGCGGAGTTGCGCGCGGCGTCCGAGGCGCTGCGGAGCGGGCCGGAGCGGGGGATCGGTCTGCCTGACGTGTTCGGTCGACTGGCACCCGACGTCGAGCTGGCACGCCGGCTACGCTCGGTCATGATCGACCTGGACAAGCTGGGGGTTGTCGGCCTGCTGACTCCACTTCTCGAAACGAGCGAGCCGCGAACGGCTGGTTTCGCCGAACGGGCAGTCGGCCGCCTGAGCCGCGGCCAGCACGGGCGCTGCCCGGAGTTTCATCAAGGCGCACCGGCCGACAGGAACCTGACAAGCTCGCCGGCCAGTTGCTCGGGCGCTTCTTCGGCCATGTGGTGACCGCTGTCGATCACCGCGCTACGCACGTCGACCGCCCACCGGCGCCAGATGTCGAGCACGTCGCCATAGCGCATCTCGAGATCGTCCCGCGCCGACCAGGCGACCAACGTGGGGCAGCTGATGCGGTGGGCCGGCCGCCTGGTCGGCGTCATCGGCCTCTCGGTCGACCCCGAGGCCCGCGCGGTAGTCCTCCAGCATGGCCCGCACGGTCGCCGGATCGTGGATCGCCCGCCGGTAGTCGCGGTAGTTCTCGATTCCCATGTGGTCCGGGTCTCCGCCATACCACCGATCGGGGTCGGCGAGGATCGCACGCTCGGGCTTCTCGGGCTGGGCGAAGAAGAACCAGTGCCACCACGCCGCGGCGAAGGTGGCATGGGCTCGGGCCAACGCCTCACCGATCGGCACGCAATCGAGCACAGCAAGCGCCTTGACCGAGTCGGGGGAGTCCAGGGCCATTCGCATCGCGACGTAGCTGCCACGGTCATGGCCCACCACGGCGAAGCGGGCATGGCCGAGCCCTCGCATCAAGCTCACCCCGTCAGCTGCCATCGCCCGCTTGGAGTACGGGGCGTGATCGGGCGTTGTCGGCGGCTTGGACGACTGGCCGTAGCCACGCAGGTCCGGGCACACAACGCTGTAGCCGGCGTCGACCAGCAACGGCGTGACCCGGTGCCAGGTCGTGTGGGTGCGCGGGTGGCCGTGCAAGAGCAGCACCGGCGGACCGTTCCCGCCGCTGCGGCCGTGTAGCAGCACGCCGCTGCCGACGTCCCGACGCCATTCGGTGAAGTCCTCGAACACAGCTCTATGATCGCAGCAGTCCGCAGAGGTGAGCAAAGCCGGTGCGAGAAGTGCTCAGCCGCCTATGCGAGGCCAGGTCTCGTTCACGGTGTGCGCGCATCGTCGCGCAGCAGGCTGCGACCGGCCGAGGTGTTGCGAAAGATCGTCGATCCTGCCGCCGTCATCGGAAGCGCCACGATGGCGCCGACGACCCCGGCCAGGGCCGCGCCCACCAGCACCGCCAGCAACGACGCCAGCGGGGTGAGCGCGATCGTCCGCGAGAAGACCCGTGGCGCTATCAGGTAGTTCTCCAGTTGCTGATACAGGACGAAGTAGACCAACGCGATCAGGGCAGCCGGGATGCTGGCGGTCAAGGCGACCAGCACCGCCAGCACCGCGCCGATGGTCGCGCCGACCTGCGGCACCGCGTCGAGCACCGTGATGACGATGGCCAGCAGGGCCGGGTACGGCACGCCGATGAGTTCCAGCGCGATATAGGACGCCACCCCCGCGCACGCGCAGATCGCCAGCTGGCCGGTCACGTAACCGCCGACCTTGCTCAGGGACTCGTCGAGCACGGCCCGCCGCTCGTCGGTGGCCAGGATCCGGTCCAGGCCATCGCGCAATCTCGGCATGGCAAGCATGAAGTACACCGTCAGGATGAACAGCGTGACGGCGGTGAAGACGGCCGAGATCAGCCCGCCGACTATGCCGAAGATGCCGCTGGCCGACCTTTCCAGCACCGAGGACAGGCCGCTCTGGATCCGCTGCTGGACGTTGCCCTGATTCAGGTAGTCGCCGACCGACGTGCCGGCCAGGCGTTTGTTCAGCCGGGTCAGCAGATCGGGCACCGAGCTGACGAAATCGGTGACTTCTCCGGTCGCCGGCGCGAGCACCAGGAAGACCAGTCCCACGAGCAGCGCGCCGATCAGCAGGCCGAAGGCGAGCACGCAGAATCCGCGGCGGATGCCACGGCGCTCCAGCCGCTGGATCACCGGTTCCAACCCGACTGCGAGGAACAGGCCGAGGAAGATCAGCACCAGGATCGAGCGGGCGCGGTAGACGCCGTATGCCGCGAGCAGGGTGAGCAGCACCGCAACGGTGACCTTGACGTAGTACCGCACCGGTGGCAGCCGGCTGAGGCCGCGCTCGCCGTCGTCCATCAATGCATGCTAGCTGGTGCCGCGAGCCGAACCAGGGAACTGCCGTCGCTGGGGTGAACCTACCGGTTTGCGATGGCAACCTCGGCCCAAACTAGCTCGCGGCATCGCCTTCGGCCCTCTCGTCTGATATATCTGCTGCTTATCAGACGTGCGAGAATGCCAGATCGGTCAGGAGCGGCAGTGATCAACGTCGAGGGCGAACAGGTGGTTACCGAGCCGGCTCCGCTGGCCGGCGCGGTGGCTCGCGGATGAACAAGCTGGACGCGCGGGTCGCCGTCGTCACCGGTGCGGCGTCGGGCATCGGAGCAGGTATCGCTACCGCGTTCGCCCGCGAGGGGGCCGACATCGTGGTCGCCGACCTGGCGCCGGAAGCCGATGCCGCCGAGGTGCTCGCCGGGATCAGGGACACCGGACGGCAGGCGCTGTACGTGCGCACCGACGTCTCCGACGAGGCCAGCGTGCGGGCGATGGCCGATCAGGCCTTGGCCACGTTCGGTCGGGTGGACATCCTGGTCAACAACGCCGGCATCTTCACCGAGTCGCTGCTGGCGGACATGCCGGTGGCGGACTGGGACCGTGTGGTGAACACCAACCTGCGCGGAACGTTTCTCTGCACCCGCGCCCTGATCGGGCAGATGCTGGAGCGGGGCGACGGCCGGATCATCAACATCGCCTCGCAGCTGGGGCAGATCGGCGGCGGGGCGGTGGCGCACTACTCGGCGAGCAAGGCCGGCGTCATCGGCTTGACGAAGGCCCTGGCCCGAGAGGTTTCCCGCCGTGGCGTGCTGGTGAACGCCATCGCGCCCGGACCCATCCAGACCCCGCTACTCGACAGCGAGACCGAACAGTGGCGCAGCGCGAAGCTCGCCGAGCTGCCGATAGGCCGCTTCGGCACAGTGGATGAGGTGACACCGACCGCGGTGCTGCTCGCCTCGGCCGACGGCTCGTATTACGTCGGCCAGACCCTGGGTCCCAACGGCGGAGACGTGATGCTCTAGGCCGGCGGCCTGCAGCGAGAGGACAGCACATGAATATCCACGAAGTCGTCACCGCCGCGCACCAGGCGGATGTGAAGCTGATCCGCTTCGAGTACTGCGATGTCAGCGGCGTCGCGCGCAGCAAGGCCATTCATGTCGCCCAACTCGAGCACAAGCTGCTGGAGGGAGTCAGCCTCACCCGGGCCCAGATGGCGATCAACCTGCTCGAAACCGTGGTGGACATCGAGGGAATGGAGCCGATCGGCGAGATCCGGCTGGTTCCCGATCCCGACACGTTCACTGTGCTGCCATGGGCGCCCGGCAGTGCCAGCGTGCTGTGCGACCAGCTGGGACACGACCGGCTGAACTGGGGCGCCTGCCCTCGGTCCTACCTCAAGGACGTCCTGGCCAGGGCCGCCGAGGCCGGTTTCACCGTGCAGGCGACCTTCGAGAACGAGTATTACCTGGCGCGCGAGGACGAGGGCCGCTACGTGCCCTTCGACTTCGTCGACCACGCCCCGGTCTACAGCCCGATCGGCCACGACCTCAATTCAGCCATCATGATCGACATGATCGACGCTCTGGTGGTGCAGGGGATGGAGGTCGAGCAGGCGATCAACGAGTACGGCCCCGGCCAGCAGGAGATCTCCGTCAAGCACACCGACGCCCTCGGTGCCGCCGACAACCAGCTGAAGTTCCGCGACACGATCCGCGGTGTCGCACTGCGGCACGGGCTGCTCGCCTCGTTCGCGCCCAAGCCGTATCCGGACGAGATCGGCAGCGGCGCGCACGTCCACCTGAGCCTGTGGGACGTCCAGGGCAAGCGCAGCCTGCTCTACGACAAGTCGGCGGACCGGGGCCTGTCCACGCTGGGGCGGCATTTCATCGCCGGCGTTGCGGAGCACCTGCCCGCGTTGAGCGCCCTGACCGTTCCGAGCTACAACTCCTACCGCCGGCTCAAGCCCAGCGCCTGGGCGTCGACGACCACCGCGTGGGGTTTCGACAACAAGGAGGCAGCGCTGCGGGTGGTCTCGCCGTTCTACCAGCGCGAGGAGCAGAGCTACAACATCGAGTTCAAGGCCTCGGACGGCAGCGCGAACCCGTACCTGTCCCTCGGCGCCCTGATCGCGTGCGGCCTGGACGGCATCGAGCGGGAACTCGAACCGGGGGAGCCGAGCGAACGCGACCCCGCCCGGATGTCACCCGAGGAGCTCGAACGCGGCAAGGTCCGCCCGCTGCCCTCGACCATGGCCGCGGCGCTGAACGAGCTGCAGGGTGACGAGTTCCTGCTGGACAGCATGGGTGATCTGCTCTCGCGTTGCTACCTCGCAGTGCGCCGTTCCGAGGAGCAGGCGTTCTCGGCCGAGAGTGACGAGTTCGAGATCCGCAACCACTTCTACCGGTTCTGACGCCATGACTGTTCTTCTCGACCTCGGCGACATTCCCGTTATCGACAACCACTGTCACGCCATCCAGGCCGCTGACTACCCTGACCCGGCGCAGTGGCGGCAGCTGTTCACCGAGTCACCGGACGAGCTGATGCGCACGACGCACTCGGCCGACACTGCCTTCTACCGCAGGCTGATCCGCGCGATGGCGGACTTCCACGGGGTTCATCGCACCGAGGCGGAGGTGCTTGCGGCCCGAGCGAGGTTGAGTCCGGAACAGCTTGTCTCGGCGCTCTTCTCCGACGCAAAGATCGGCGGCGTGGTCATCGACACCGGTTATCCCGCGCCGGAATCGGCCCTGAGCCACGAGGCGTTCACAGCGGCCAGCGGAGCCGGCCACGTCGCGCTGCAACGGCTGGAGTTGACGTTTCAGGATCTCGTCGCCGAGCATGCCCGCTACGACGACCTGGTCGAGGCGCTGCGTCACGAGCTGGCAGACGTGCGGGCCGCGGGCTTCGCAGGATTCAAGACCATCGCCGCCTACCGCACCGGTCTCGACATCCGGCGCTGGCCGGACGACGAGGCGCGAGCGTCCTTCGCGCGTGCCCGGAACGAGGTCGCCGCGTCCGGTTCGGTGCGGCTGGGCCACAAGCCGTTGCTGGACACCCTGCTGCACGTCGCGTTCGAGGCCGCCGCCGAGCAGTGCCTGCCCGTCCAGTTCCACGTCGGGTACGGCGATCCCGACGCCGATCTGCGCCGGGCCGCACCGCTGGAGCTGCGGGCGGTGTTCGAGAACCGGGCGTACCGGTCGATGGATATCGTCCTGCTGCACGGCTGCTGGCCGTACTTCCGCGAGGGTGCCTACCTGGCCTCGGTCTATGGCAACGTCTATCTCGACCTGTCGTACGCCATTCCGTTCCTGTCCGTGACGGAGCTGACCACGATGACCCGGGCAGCGCTGGCCATCGCTCCGTTCGGCAAGCTGATGTACAGCTCCGACGGCGCGCGGGTTCCCGAGCTGCACTGGATCGGTGCCCGGGACGGCCGGCGCGCTCTCGGCACGGTGCTCTCCGAACTGGTCGAGCACGACGACCTCGAACCGGACGAGGCCCGCGACGCCGGCGAGCGAATCCTGAACGGTACCGCCCACCGGCTCTACGGCTTCGCTATCGCGTGCCACCGGACGCCGTCGTGATCTCGTCGAGTGGCTGGGGTGCCTGATGGTGAGCCCCTCTCTCGCGGCGGGACCGCGGCGCGCGAGCGACCTCGCCTATGCCGAGCTGCGGGCGCGGATCCTCGACCTGCGCCTGCCACCCGGCGCGATGGTGAACGAGCTGGCGATGGTCGCCGAACTCGGACTCGGCAGGATGCCGGTGCGCGAGGCGATCGCCCGGCTGGCCGTCGACCGGTTCGTGACGGTGTTACCACGCCGGGGAACCGTCGTGTCAGCGGTGGGACTCGACGATGTGGTCGACATGTTCGAGGCGCGGGAGGCGATCGAGTGCGGGGTGGTGCACATCGTGGCCGGTCGCGTCACCACGGACGAGCTGTCCACGCTGCGGGCCCTGGTCAGGGCCGCGGACCGGGCCCGTGCGGGAACCGATCGCGAGGCCTTCCTGCGCGACGACCACGCGATCCACGCCATGCTGGTGCACCTGGTACGCAACTCGCTGCTGCAGGACGCCGCCGACCGGTTGCTCGCGCACAACCTGCGCTTCTGGCGGCTGTACTGGGCCTCGCGCCCTGCCCAGCACGCCACGATGCTGCCGCACGATGAGCTGCTCGTCGCGCTGACGGCGCACGATCCGGAACAGGCGGAGCGGGCGATGCGCGCGCACCTCGCCGCCTCACGTCAGCTCCTGCACGCCTCGTTCTGAGAGTGGCCGCTTCCGTCAGAGAAGAGACAAGCGTTTCAACCGGAAACGGATCGCGGTGCCTGGCGCCGCCTGCCCGCAGCGCCAGACGTCCGCCTGGGGAACCACCCCGATCACCGGATACCCGCCCGTGACGGGATGATCGGCAAGGAAGAGCACCGGCTGACCGTCGGCCGGAAGCTGGACCGACCCGAGCACGATGCCCTCACTGGGAAGCTCGGCGGTCATCCGCCGCTCCAGTTCCGGCCCCTCCAGCCGCAAGCCGATCCGGTTGCTCCGGGCCGACACGGTCCAGGTTGCCGAACCGAGCACCGACAGGGCGGCCGACGTCAGCCGGTCATCCCGTGGACCCAGGTAGCAGTCCACCCGCAGCACCGGCCCTGCTGCCCGGTACGGGGCAAAGTCGATCCGAGCCGGCTCGGAAACTCCCTGTCCCAGCGGCAGTTCGGTGCCCGCGGTGACGACGGCCGGACCCAGTCCGGACAGCAGGTCGGTGGCCCGGCTGCCCAGCACCGGCTCGACGGCGATGCCACCGGACACCGCGAGGTAACTGCGCACTCCACGGCGCGCCGCACCAACATCGAGAACCGTTCCGGCAGGCAGCAACAGTGGAATTCCCCAGTCGGCCGGCCGGCCGTCCCGCCGGACCTCGGCCTCGGCCCCCGTGACGGCGACGTGGCAGGCCCGGCTGGCCCGGACGCTCACCCCGGTCATCGTGGTCTCCAGCGCCGCGGCGTCCTCGGGATTGCCGACGAGCCGGTTGGCCAGCAGCAGGGCAGGCAGGTCGGCCGCCCCGCTGCGGGGGACGGCCAGCCGTGCGAAGCCGGGCCGTCCGGCATCCTGCACCGTGGTCAGCGCGCCCGCGCGGAGCACCTCCAGGTACCCGCTCACCGGTGCACCGCGCGGAACCGCACCCGGTCTCCGGGAGCGAGGTACCCGGCAGCTGGATCCCTTGGGTCCCACAGCGGAATCTCGGTCCGTCCGATCAGCTGCCAGCCGCCCGGCGTATCACGTGGGTAGATGCCGGTGAACTCGTCGGCCAGCGCGACCGAGCCGGCCGGGACGGCGGTACGGGGAGTGGCGCGGCGGGGCACGCGCAACCGTTCGGGCAGCCCCGCTATATAGGCGAATCCCGGGGCGAAGCCGATGAAGGCGACCTCGTGTTCCAGGCCGGTGTGGACCCGTACCACCTCGTCGGTGCTCACGCCCCAGAGCTCGGCCACCACCGGCAGGTCCGGGCCGTCATAGCTCGCCGGTACTTCGACCAGCCGGCTGGGGGTGGTCGCGCCCGCCACCGGGTGCCAGCCCCGCAGCTCGCGGGCCAGCGCGGCGGGGTCCGCCACCACGTCGAACAGGATGGTGGTCGCGGCGGGAACGATCTCGATGGTCGCCGCCAGGCTGCCGTCGACCTGCCTGCGCTCGGCCTCCCGGTAGTAGTTGCGCATCCGTTGGGCGTTCTCGAACTCGACTAGCAGCGCGGTGGGCCCGGCGGCCCGCAGGATGAACGGAGCGGTCATCGATGCTGGGGTTTGCGCTCCGTCGAGGCGCCGGCATCCCGCTGCTGGAAGGCTTTCAGCAGTTGGGCTTCGGCGTCCTCCAGATAGGCCCGCAATTCGGCCGCCGCCTCGTCGGCCTTGCCTGCCTGCAGCAAACTCACCAGGCTGCGGTTGCGCAGCAGGTACGGCTCGTGGAACTCGCCGGGGTGCGACATCACGTGGAATGCCAACCTCAGCTCGGCCAGCAGCCGCCGCATCAGGCTGTCCAGTCGGGGGCTGGCCGCCAGGCTCACCAGCTCCTGGTGGAACTGCAGGTCGAACGTGGCCACCTCGCCCCAGCGTTTACCGGCCGCGGCTGCCTCTGCCTGCTCGACGGTGGTGATCAGGGTGCCCAGCTCACCCCGCGCGGCGGAGCGCACAGCGGCGCCCTCCACGACCTGTCGCAGCAGGTACAGGTCCGTCACATCGGCCGCGGTGAGCACTCGCACGAAGACCCCACGGTGCAGCTCGTGCACCACCAGGCCTTCGTGGCTCAGCAGCCGGAATGCCTCCCGCAGCGTGTTGCGCGATACTCCCAGCGCCTCGCCGATGCTCTCCTCCGACAGCCGGACGCCCGGCGCGAACAGCCCGCCGGTGATCTGCTCGCGCAGGATCTCGGTGACCCGCTCGGCGGTTCCGGAGCGCAGCAACCGGCCGCGCTCGCTCTGGAGCACGGCGGACACCGGGCCTGCGCTGTTCATCGTGTGCTGGGTCCTCTCTGGGGACCGTTCCGCATCTCAGGCCGGTCCCGCCGGTCATCTGCAGCATCGTACAGATGATGACCCTGCCGAACCGGCCTCTTGAAGGATTGTTCAACGATTGGTTACAGTGCCACAAGCTCGCAGAAAGGCGATGACATGTCGGACACGATTGCCGGCGCGGCGGCGGGACCGGTGCTCGTCACCGGGTTCGGGCCCTTCGGCGCCCATACCCGTAATCCCAGTGCGGACCTTGCCCACTCACTGGCAGGGGAGGTGATCGACGGGGTGCCGGTCGTCGCCAGGGTGTTCGCGACCAGTACCCACACGGTGGCAGCCGAGCTGAGCGCCGCGCTCGACGAGCTGAACCCGTCGGTGATCGTGTCGCTCGGCCTGGCGCCGGGACGGCCCGCGCTCTCGTTGGAGCGGATCGCGATCAACGTCCGGGACTTTCCGGTGCCCGACCACGCCGGGGTGCTGCTGACCGACGCCCCGATCGATCCGTCCGGGCCGGCCGGTCACTTCTCCGGTCTGCCGATCAGGGCCATCCTCAGCGACTGGCAGCGGTCCACGATTCCCGGCCACATCTCCGACACTGCGGGAACGTATCTGTGCAATCAGCTCTTCTACCTCGTCGCCGCTGCCGGGGAGCGACGCGGTATTCCGGCGGGTTTCATCCACATTCCCGACACACCCGAGTCGGCCGCGGTATCAGCCGGCAACCAGCCGGTCAGGCAGCCCACCATGGAGCTGGCCACGATGCGGCGCGGGCTGCTGGCAGCCATCGAGCTCACGCTGCATCCAGAGCGCTCGTACGGCACGGCCACCCTCGCCGCCGGCGCGATCGCCTGAGACGGGATGGACCTCAACAGCGATCTGGGAGAGGCTTACGGCGCCTGGCGAATGGGCGATGACGAGGCGGTTCTGGACGTCGTCACCAGCGCGAACATCGCCTGCGGTTTCCACGCCGGCGACCCGGTCACCATGCACCGCACGGCCCGCGCCGCCGTCGCCCGCGGCATCGCCATCGGCGCTCACGTCGCCTATCCCGACCTGCGCGGTTTCGGCCGCCGGCATGTCGCGCTGACACCGGAGGAGCTCACCGCCGACGTGCTGTACCAGCTCGGAGCACTGGACGCCCTCGCCACGGCGGCCGGCGGCCGGGTCAGCTACGTCAAGCCGCACGGTGCGCTGTACAACGAGATGGCCGCCGACGAGAGCGTGTCCAGGACCGTGCTGACGGCAATTGCCCAGTTCCGTACGCCGCTGCCGCTCCTCACGTTGCCCGGTTCCGCGGCCGGACGCGTCGCCGCCGAACTCGGAATTCATAGCTACAGCGAGGGATTCGCCGACCGCGCCTACACCGACGACGGACAGCTCGTGCCGCGCAGCCAGCCCGGCGCGGTGCTCACCGACCCGGACGCCGTGGCGGCCCGGGTGGTACGGATGGCAACCGAGGCAACGGTGGTCACGGCGTCCGGATCGGTCATCGACGTCGAACTCGCGACCGTGTGCATCCACGGTGACACCCCTGGGGCGGTGCGGATCGCGCGGGCGGTCCGCGACGCCCTGCGCGCGGCAAACGTGGAGTTGGCCCCATTCGTGTCGGACGTCGGGGCGGACACACGATCGTAACTATCGATCTCTTGTCGGATCGTTCAACGATTCGTTAGGGTTCCTTCAGCCCAGGTGGGCCGCCTCAGGCCCCCTGCCCCGACACCAAGGAGTCCTTTGTGTTGTCCACACTTCGAGTGCTACCGCTGGCGGCCGCAGCTGCCATAGCGGTGCTCGCAACCGCCTGTACCGGCGGCAACTCCACGGCCAACGGCAAGGCCCCGACCGGTAAGCCGATCGAGGGCGGTACCGCCACCTTTGCCGAGAGCGCTGGTGGCAAGCCCGACTACATCTTTCCAATGATGACGCCGATTCATCAGAGCATCGCAAACATCGAGCAGTTCAACCGGTTGTCCTACCGATCCCTCTACTGGATCGGCAAGGACGGCCAACCGGTCATCGACCCCAAGCTGAGCCTGGCCAAAGACGCCGTCTACAGCGCGGGCAACACCGAGGTCAGCGTGACCCTGAACGACTACAAGTGGTCCGACGGCAAGCCGGTGACGACTCGCGACGTCGAGTTCTGGATCAACCTCTTCCGTGCCAACAAGACTGTCGCGGCCGGCTACATCCCGGGAGAATTCCCCGACAACATCACCAAGTTCACCGCCGTGGACGACAAGACCTTCACGCTCAAGCTGAGCGAGGCTTACAACCCCCAGTGGTTCAACTACAACGAGCTCGCGCAGATCGCGCCGATTCCGCAGCATGTCTGGGACAAGACCTCGCTTACCGGGACGGTCGGTGACCTCGACCGCAATCCTGCCAGCGCGAAGCAGGTTTACACCTTCCTGGACAAGCAATCCAGCGATGTCAGCAGCTACGGCAAGAACCCGCTGTGGAAGACGGTCAACGGCCCCTGGGTGCTGAGCACCTACCGCACCGACGGCTATGCCGAATTCGTACCCAACCCCGGGTACTCAGGACCCAACAAGCCACATCTGGCCAAGTTCGTCGAGCAGCCCTTTACCTCGGAGACAACCGAGCTCAACGTGATCCGGTCGGGCAAGACGATCGACTACGGCTACCTGCCGGTGCAGGAAAAGAGCCAGGAGAACGTCCTCAAGCAGAGCGGCTACCGGATCGACCCGTGGCAGTCGTGGGGGACCAACTTCATCGCCCTGAATTTCAACCAGCCGCAGTCCGGGCCACTGGTCAAGCAGCTCTACATCCGGCAGGCGATGCAGTCCCTGGTCAACCAGGACGCCTTCATCAAGGGCCCGTTGCGCGGCACCGGCAGCCTCAACTCGGGGCCCATCCAGATCAGCGCGTTCGTCAAGGCCTACGACCCCTCCAAGGCTCTGCCGTACAACCCCGACAAGGCGAAGACCCTGCTCAGCTCGCACGGCTGGACGGTGACACCCAACGGCACCTCGGTATGTGCCAGCCCGGGAACCGGGAACACCCGGTGCGGCGCGGGCATTGCCGCTGGCACGAAGCTCCAGTTCAATCTCGAGTACAGCTCCGGTCTGGTCACCGTCGACCAGGAGATGCAGGCCATGAAGTCGGACTTCTCGGCTGCTGGCATCTCGCTGAACCTCAACCAGGCACCGTTCAACACGGTGCTGGCCGACGCCGCGCCGTGCAAGCCCAATGACAGCAAGTGCAAGTGGCAGATCATCAACTGGGGTGGTGGCTGGATCTATGGCATCAACCCCTACCCGTCCGGTGACCAGCTCTTCGCCACCGGCGCCGGCTCCAACTACGGCGGATACTCCAACTCGAACTCCGACGCGCTCATCGCCGCGGCCGTCCACAAGAACGACCCGAACGCGGTGGTCAACGTGGCGAACGACCTCGCCAACCAGGTGCCCGTGCTGTGGATGCCGTCCGAGCTGTACCGCATCTCAGCCGTGTCCAACCGGCTCGCCGGCGTCGACATCGGCAAGCAGAGTCCCATCCTCTCGGTGACGCCTGAGGATTGGCAGCTGACGAAATGACCTGTGCATGATTCGCTTTCTGGCCCGTCGGGTACTGCAGGCGATCGTCGTGCTGTTCATCGTCACGATCATCGTGTTCGTCCTGATCCACCTGCTGCCCGGCGGACCGGCGAGAGCGGAGCTCGGCGTGCAGGCGACTCCGACCGCAATCGAGTCCTTCAACAAGCAGCACGGCTTCGACAAGAGCCTGCCCCAGCAGTACCTCACCTGGCTGGGTGAGCTGTTCCGCGGCGATCTGGGTTACTCCTACAAGGAGAACTCGACCGTCATGGATCTGCTCAAGGACCGCCTGCCCAAGACGGCGCTGCTGGCCGGCGTCTCGGTCGCCATCGCGGTACTGATCGCGATCCCGCTCGGAACGCTGCAGGCCGTCCGGCGCAACCGGCTGACGGACTACGTCGCCACCGCGGTGACGTTCGTGCTGTACTCCACGCCCTCGTTCTGGCTGTCGCTCATCCTGGTGCTGTTTTTCTCGGTGAAGCTCGGCTTCCTACCGGCCCAGGCACCCCAGGGGTCGATCGCCGCCGTGCTTGCGCAGCCGTCCGGCCTGATCCTTCCCATCGCCACGATCGCACTCATCTCGGTGGCGTTGTACAGCCGCTACATGCGCTCATCGACCATCGACAACCTGACGCAGGACTACGTCCGTACGGCCCGGGCCAAAGGCGCCTCGACGGCACGGGTGCTGTTCGGTCATGTGCTGCGCAACGCCATCTCACCGATCCTCACGCTGCTCGGGTTGTCGTTGCCGTTCATCCTGTCCGGCACGCTGATCACCGAGCGGGTGTTCAACTTTCCCGGCATGGGCCTGCTGTTCTACAACGCGGCCGTGACCCAGGACTACCCCGTCCTGCTCGCCGTGACTCTGGTCGTCGCGATCGCGACCGTCCTGGGCTCGGTGCTGGCCGACATCGGGTATGCGCTGCTCGATCCGCGAATCCGGCACGCGCATGGCTGAACCGACGCGAAGAGACGATGGTGTCCGATGACCGTTGACCTGCCGGAGCAGACACCGGCCGCGGGGCTGCCAGCCGGGGAGCTGCCGGTCGCGGACACCGACGACCCGAGCCCGTCCGCGCGACCCGCCAGGGTAGTGCTGCGCACGTTCGCCGAGAACAAGCTGGCCGTCCTCGGAATGCTGTTGTTCGTAGGCATGGTTCTCTTCTGCTTCGGCGGCCCGCTGGTGTATTCCACCGACCAGGTGCACACCAACCTGACGAACCAGACCCTGCCACCCGGCGCCGGGCATCCGCTGGGCACCGACCAGGTCGGCTACGACGAGCTGGGCCGGCTGATGCTCGGTGGTCAGACCTCGCTGGAGATCGCACTTGGCGCGGCGATCGTGGCGATCGTGGTCGGTGTGCTGTGGGGCACCATCGCCGGCTACTGCGGCGGCCTCGTCGACTCGCTGATGATGCGCATCGTCGACAGCGTGATGTCGATTCCCGCGCTGTTCCTGCTGATGTTCCTCGCGACCGTGTTCCGCCCGAGCGTCACCATGCTGATCCTGGTGCTGGGCCTGCTTGCCTGGCTGGCACCGGCCAGGCTGGTCCGGGGCGAGACGCTCTCACTGCGCACGCGCGACTACATCCAGGCCGTCCGGGTGATGGGTGGACGTGGGCCGCGGGTGATCTTTCGGCACCTGGTACCCAACGTCATCGGCACCATCGTCGTCAACGCGACGTTCCAGGTGGCCGATGCCATCCTCGCCATCGCCGCGATCTCCTTTCTGGGACTAGGCATTCCACCACCGGCCGCTAACTGGGGCGGCATGCTGTCGGACGGCCTGAACTACACCTACTCGGGCTTCTGGTGGCTGATCTATCCGTCCGGCATCGCCATCATCGTCACCGTCCTGTCCTTCAACCTCATCGGTGACGGGCTGCGTGACGCCGTCGGGCTGCGCGCGCAGCGCCGTCTCTGATCATCAGGAGCGCGAAGATGACTGCTGTTCTTGAAATCTCGGATCTCGCCATAGACATTCGGTCCCGGCGTTCGACCGTGCGCCCGGTGGACGGCATCTCCCTGGACATCGCCGCCGGCCGCACGCTGGGCCTGGTGGGGGAGTCGGGCTGCGGTAAGTCCACGACCGGGCTGGCCGTGCTGGGTCTGCTGCCCAGTGGCGGCCAGGTCGTGGCCGGCAGTATCAAGATCGCCGGCCAGGACATCGTCGGCCTGAAGGAGGCCGAGGCTCGCGAGGTGCGCGGCAGGAGCGTCGGAGTGGTGTTCCAGGACCCGATGACCGCGCTCAATCCCACCCAGCGGATCGGTGCGCAGGTAGCCGAACCGTTGCTGATCCATGGGATGGCCAAGCGCCAGAATGCTCGTCGCCGAGCAGAGGAGATGCTGGCCCGGGTGGGCCTGCCACGACCGGCTCAGCAGCTGGATCGGTATCCGCACGAGCTGTCGGGAGGCATGCGGCAGCGGGTGATGATCGCCACCGCCCTGATCTGCGAGCCGAAACTGCTGGTGGCCGACGAACCGACGACCGCGCTGGACGTGACCACGCAGGATCAGATCCTGCGGCTGTTCTCCGAACTGCAGCGCGACATGAACATGTCCGTCCTGCTGATCACCCACGACATGGGCGTGGTCGCCGGTCACACCGACGAGGTCGCCGTGATGTACGCCGGCCGGCTCGCCGAGCTAGCGCCGACAGGGCCACTGTTCGCCGACTACCGGCACCGTTACACCGAGGCGCTGCTGACCTCGATACCGACGCTGGAAACCCGGCGCGGCGAGCGGCTGGCCACCATCCGGGGCCTGCCTCCCAACCTGTCGAAGCCGTTGCGGGCATGCAGGTTCGCCCCTCGATGCGGCTTCGCCCAGGCCGACTGCTTCGCCCTCGACCCGTCGTGGCGCGGCGCCGGTCGCCATCACTTCGGTTGCCACCACCCCGCGGAGCCAGCCGGCGGCACGGTCACCACCACGCCGATCGGAGCGGCATCATGACCGCCACGGCGATCGACGTCCCGCTGGTCGAGGTGCAGAACGCGGTGATGGAGTACCCGGCCTCGTCCGGCTTCGGCGGTGGCCGCCAGGTCGTGCATGCCGTCTCGGACGTGTCGATGAGCCTGGCCCGCGGGCGCACGGTCGGCCTGGTCGGCGAGTCCGGCTGCGGCAAGACCACCCTGGGGCGACTGGTCGTCGGGCTGGAGCGTCCCACCAGTGGCGTGATCAAGTTCGACGGTGTGGACGTCCGCGCCGGCACCAGGGAGCAGCGTCGCCGGGCCCGCCGCGAGCTGCAGCTGATGTTCCAGGACCCGTATGCCTCACTCGACCCCCGGATGAAGGTGGGTGCGATCATCGGTGAGCCGCTGGCCGTACAGCGCCGGGGCACGCGGGCCGAGCGCAAGGATCGGGTCGCCCAGCTGCTGACCGAGGTGGGCCTGCCGACCAGCATGGTCGGCAGGCACCCGCACGAGTTCTCCGGCGGCCAACGCCAGCGCATCGGGCTGGCCCGCGCGCTCGCCCTGAGCCCGCAGGTCATCGTTGCCGACGAGCCGGTGTCAGCCCTGGATGTCTCGGTACGGTCGCAGATTCTCAATCTGATGATGGACCTGCAGCAGGCGCACCAGCTGACGTACCTGATCATCTCGCACGACCTGACGACATTGCGTTACATCGCTGACCAGGTCGGCGTCATGTACCTCGGCCAGCTGGTCGAGTGGGGGCCGTCCGACGTCCTCTTCAGAGAAACGGTTCACCCCTATACCCGCGCGCTGATCGACACCATCCCGACTCCTGATCCGGTGCGTGAGCGGGCCAAGACCACGATCCAGGTGCGGGGTGAGCTGCCGTCGGCGATCGACCCGCCCTCAGGCTGCCGATTCCGTACCCGCTGCCCCCGAGCGCAGCAGTTGTGCGCCGATGTCCAACCGCCGCTGGCGTACTTCGGCCCGGGCCATCAGGCCGCCTGCCACTTCCCGCTCCGCGAACCGGTCCCGATCGCGTTGTCGCCGACCCACGCAAAGGAATAGCACCATGGACCTGTTCGACCCAGCGGACCTGCTCGCCGTCTCGTTGAGCTGCGTCGACCGGGAATTCCCGTACGCGCTCGAGCACGGCATGGACGGCCCCGCGCACTTCCGGGTTCCGGCGGACCTGCATCCGGTGTTTTTCGGCTGCTATGACTGGCATTCCGCCGTACACAACCACTGGCTACTGATCCGGCTGCGCCACCAGTGGCCGGGCCTGGAGCGGGCGGACGAGGCGCGGCGGGTTCTCGACGAGCACCTCACCGAGGAGCGACTCGGGCGAGAACTGGCCTATTTCGACAACGCACTCCAGGGTGCCTTCTCCCGGCCGTACGGCTGGGCCTGGGTACTTCGCCTGCATGCCGAGGCCGCGGCCATCCCCGAGCCGGACGAGCAGCGCTGGGCCGCGGCGCTGACACCGTTGCGCGACGGCCTGTGCAGCCGACTGGTGCGGTACTTCGGCCAGAGCCTGCAGTTTCCGATCCGCACCGGAGTGCATGGCAATACGGCTTTCAGCCTGACGCTCGGCATCGATTCGGCCAGGCTGACCGGCAACCTCGCGACCGAGCAGGCCTTCACCGACGCGGCGATTCGGATGTTCGGTGCGGACCGCGACTACCCGCTCCGTCTCGAACCGTCCGGCGGTGACTTCCTGTCACCGGCGCTCACCGAGGCCGGCCTGCTGGCGACCGTGCTGCCCTCGGCCGACTTCGCCGGCTGGCTCGGGGACTTCCTGCCCGGCCTCGAAGCGGATGCCCTGCTGCAGCCACCGGTGTTCGAGCCCGAGGCCGGTGATCCCGCCACCGTGCACCTGAGCGGGCTGCTGCTGAGCAAGGCCTGGTCCCTGCGGCGGATGGCGGTTGCGCTCCCGGCCGGGGACCAGCGGATTCCCGTGCTCGGCAACTCGGCGCAAGCGCACCTGCTGGCCGCGAAGGACTGCTTGGTCGATCGGCATTACTACGCCACGCACTGGGTTCCCACGTACCTGGTGATGACCGACGCCGCGGCCGCCGACGCGCGGGTAAGCCTGGCGAGCACTGGCAGCACTGGTAATACTGGCAGCACTGAAGGGATCGCCTGATGGCCAATTTCACCGGAACGGCCGAGCACCACCAGTTGGCCGTCGCGCTCACCTTCGACTTCGACGCGGAGTCGCTGTGGCTGGGTGCGCTGAACACCAGTACCCCGTCCGCGCTGTCTCGTGGTGCCTATGCGGCCAACGAGGGCGTGCCCCGAATCCTCAGGCTGCTGAAGGAGTTCGAGCTGCCTGCCACCTTCTTCGTGCCCGGCGACACCGCCGAGCGGCATTCCGGGCTCACCCGGACCATCGCCGAGTCCGGTTACGAGATCGGCCATCACGGTTACCTGCACGAGCCACCGACGACGCTGACCGGGCCGGAGGAACGCCGGATGATCGAGCGGGGCATCGACGCCTTGGTCACGGTGACCGGTACGGCGCCGACCGGTTATCGCTCACCGTCCTGGGAGCTGTCGGAGTCGACGTACGGCCTGCTGCGGGAGTACGGCATCACCTACGACGCCAGCCAGTTGGGAGCCGACCGGCCGTACTGGGTGAGTGACCAGGGCAAGCGGACCGACATCGTCGAACTGCCGGGCGCGTGGGAGCTCACCGATTCCGCGCATTTCATGTTCTCCTACTTTCCGACGTACCGGGTGGGGTTGTCGGCCCCGTCCAAGGTGGCCGAGATCTGGCGCGGTGATTTCGACGGGGCGTACGAGGAAGGCGGCGACGGCTGCTACATCCTCACCATGCACCCCGAGATCATCGGCCGGAACCACCGGATGCGGATGCTGCGCGAGCTCGTCGAGTACATGCTGGGCCACGACAACGTGTGGTTCACCACGATGGCTGATCTCGCCGCGGAGTTCCGGACGCGCGAGGCTTCCTGACGCCGCTGAGGCAACGCCGTGCCGCGAGCTTCCTGGACGGCAGCAAGCCGTCAGCGGGCTGTCACACTGAGGCTCATGCAGGTTTCGGTCCTCGGCCCAGTCGCCCTGATGCGCGACGGCGTCGTGGTGCCGGTCGGCGGGGCCAGGATCCGCACGCTGCTGGCCCAGCTGACGCCGGTGGCCGGAAGCCCGGTGCCCCCGCATGAGCTGATCGCCGGGTCGGCGCTGAGAATATCGGCGCTGAGAATTATCGCCGGGTCGGCGCTAGGAATCGAGCAGCCGGCGGTGAGCCTCTGTCGGAGCCGGCAGCACCCGGCGCTGCCGAATGGCCGCGGGCAGCCGAGTCAGCGCCGCGGTGACACCGTCGATGCCGGACCGGCCACGCCGCAGCTCGGTGGACACCACCGTCGCCACGACCCGCCACGGGCGCCGCAGCACCGCCGTGAGCACCCGATTGCGGACCGCCAGTGCTGCCCGGCCGGATCGGTCGGCACCGGCCGCCGGATGATGATGCGCCACCACCGAGTCGACGTAGGCCTGCCCCCAACCCGCGGCGGCCAGGTCCAGGGCCACCCGTTCTTCCTCGCCGAAGAAGAACACCACGTCGTCGAAACCGCCGACCGCCAGGAAGGCATCGCGACGCAGCACCGCGCCGCAGGCGAGGAAGCCCAGGACGCTGGGTCCGGGAAGGTCCGGCTCGGTTCCGAGTGGCGAGGCGGCCATCTCCAGGCACGTCGGGTCGAGCCGGTCGCTCTCGCCGACCAGGATCCGGCCCGCGAGCAGGGCCATCCGGGGGTGTGCGTCGAACAACCGGGCAGCCTCGTCCAGGGCGCCCGGCGCCCACCAGGAGTCGTCGTCGGCGAAAGCGACGTAGTCGGTCAACGCACGGGCCACGCCGACGTTGCGGGCGCAGGCGCCGCGGTTGCGGCCCAGCTCGACCACCTGTACCTGCGGAAAGTGCTCGCGCACCAGAGCGGGGGAGCCGTCGCTGGACCCGTTGTCGAGCAGGATCACCGGCCCCTCATGGTGGGGCAGTGAGCGCCGCAGCTGCTGCCACCGGTCGCGGGTCGCGATGATCACCGTCACGTCAACAGCCATGACCCGACGTTACCGGTGCCGCCGTACCGCCGAGAACGCGCTGCCCAACGGGTCAGGCCATGATGATCGTGTTCCGGCCGGCATGCTTCGCGGCGTAGAGAGCACGGTCGGCGCGATCCATCAGCGCCTCAGCGGTCTCGTTGCCGTCGAAGACCACGTAGCCGATGCTGCAGGTCTGGCCGGAACCGGCGACGGTACGGATGCGGTTGAGGACGGTCCCGGCGTTGCCCGCTGAGCACTGCGGCAGTGCGATGGTGAACTCCTCGCCTCCCCACCGGGCGAACAGATCACCCCCGCGCAGCGCGGTGCGGGCGGCACTGGTGAACTGCCTCAGCAACTCATCGCCCGCGTGGTGACCGTGACTGTCGTTGAAGCTCTTGAAGTGGTCGAGGTCGGCCATGGCAACCGTCAACGGCTCGCCGCTACGCCTCGTCATGGCGAGCAGGTGGCCCAGTTGCTCGTCCCAGCCGCGGCGATTCGGCACGCCGGTCAGCTGATCGGTGTCGGCCAGGCGCTGCAGCTCGCCAAGCAGGGTCGCCTGGCGCAGCGCAACCCCGGCGTGGTCGGCCAGCAAGGTCACCGCGTGCGCCCGACGATCGGCGAGGTCGGGAACCTGCGTTCGCCAGCCGACCACCAGCAGACCGCTGACGCCGTGCTCGTTGGCGATGGGGACGAGGTACATCGAGCGTGAGCGGGCCGGTGAGGCAAGCGGATCCTGTTCCGGCACCGGGAAGAAGGCCGGCTTACCGGTACGGAAGGCGGTGACCGACGCGGAGGTGGCCGACAACGGGACGCTCAATCCGACCAGGGACGGATCGCTGCAGGCGGTGATCCGCAGCGCCGGCGGGTCCGACTGCGGCTCGGCCAGTGCCGCATACGATGCGGCGGCGATGTCGCGGCAGGCCTGGACCACGATGTCCCGGGCGTCCGCGCCGCTGTGGACGCGGCGGATGACGCGGGCCACCGCGGCGAGATCGGCATCCGATTCCGCCGCGGCCTGTTCGGCGGCCTTGCGATCGGTGATGTCCTGGGCATGGGACAGCGTCCACACCTGCCCGTTCGGGCCGGTAGTGTGCGACGCCGTCAGCGACACCCACCGCACCTCGCCGTCCGGGCGCAAGACGCGCTTGTCCAGATGCGCGACGCCGCCTTCGGTCGAGGCGATGATCTCGATGGCCCTGCGATGCATATCCAGATCGTCCGGATGGGTGAACTCCGCGCCGCTGTGGCCCAGCATCTCCGCCTCGGTACGGCCGAACAGCCGGCACATCGCGGGGTTGGCCGTTACCCACAGCCCGCGTTCGTTCGAGAGCGCGATGCCGACCGGCGACGCGGCGAAGATCCGACGGTACAGATCGGGCGGCAGGCCTCCAGGGAGCGCGCCGTGCTCGTCGGCGAACTCGCGCCGCTCGACCGGGATGCTCCCACCGTCGTCCGTCATCCACCCCCCGATCACCACCGCCGACGTTACGGCCTGGGTGGTCGGGTTTTCAATTCATCCGCTCCGACGGCTTGTGCGCCAGCACGCAAGCCTGCCGAAATCGCTCCGTGCCGTCGGGCTCACGCACCAACGGTCCCCGCATTCATCGCAGGCGACGTGCGGCCTGGACGGAGGATGGCTCCGAACCGGCAGGTTCGGCAAGTACGAACCCGGCGCGGCGCAGCACCGCCTGAGCCGCCAGGTTGGTCGCCGTGGTGTCGGCGACCAGCTCGACGGCGCCGAGGTCCCGGGCGCGGGCGACTCCCAGCAGCAACGCGGCGCGGCCGATGCCGGCACCGCGATGCAGGCGGGACAACCACATGCCCACCTCGAGCACGCTGTCGTCGTCGGCACCGTCCGGCCGGAACAGCCGCAGCACTCCGAGCGCCTGGTTGCCCGTTCGCACGGCGTACGTCGCCTCGTGGTGCGGACCGGCCAGCCCGGGGCGCCGGCTTCGGTGCAGCTGGCGGAACGCGTCCTCGGCGAACGGTCCCCAGCCAGGGGAGCCCGGCAGCGGGGCCATGACGTCGGCCGGGCTGTCCTCCAGCCTGGCGGCAGCGACGAGCTGCTCGAGAACCTCGTCGTCGATACCAACCAGCTCGACCCCCGTGCGCACCATGGGGCGATTATCACGCATGTGCTTCTCGCTCCCTGAAAGAAGTGTTCGGCGCCCCAGCACCCCACAGGTGGACCGGCCACCAGCTCCGCGACCCGTCTTGCGCGGAGCTGGTGGCTGCGGTCGTGCCGATCCGGTCGACCGTGACCCGAAGTGGACAGCCCATGGAAGGCACTGGCAAGGTAGGGGCAACCCGAGCCGGGGACGCGCGGAATCGTGTTGTCGAAGCGAGGTATCACCCGACTCGGAAGGCGGACCGTCCCGTGCAACCCTCGGCTCATGGTCGTGCGGTGCTGGGGGCTCTGGCCGGTGCGCTGATCATCGCGACGTCGGCCATCCTGGTACGGCAGTCAGGAGCGTCGGCCGCTCCGGCGTCGTTCTTCCGCTGCCTCTTCGCGTTGCCCGTGCTGGGTGCCCTCTCGGTGCGGGATCGCCGGCGCCGTCCCGCGCTGCCGGCTCGGGGCCGGTGGACCGCCTGGGCAGCCGGCGGTCTGCTGGCCGTCGACCTGGTGTTGTGGTCGCGAGCGATCGGCTATGTCGGCGCCGGACTCGCCACCGTGCTTGCCAACCTGCAGGTGCTCCTCGTGGCGGGGCTGGCCTGGTGGCTGCTCGACGAGCGCCCCAGCCGATCGCTGCTCGCCGCGGTTCCGGCCATGGTTGTCGGCGTGGCGCTCATCTCCGGAGTGGGGAGCCAGCACACCTACGGCGCCAACCCTGGCCTGGGCGCACTGTTCGGTGCCGTCGCCTCGGTTGCGTACGCGGCGTTTCTCCTTGTGTTCAGGCACGGAATGCCCGCGCCCGGGCCGGGAAACAACGCTGTCCAACCGCTCTTTCACGCCACCGTGGGGGCCACCGCCGGCTGTGCCGTTCTCGCGCTCGCCACCCGCGACTTCGCCCTCGGGCCGGCCTGGCCGGCGCTCGGCTGGCTCGCCCTTCTCGCCATGTCATCGCAAGTCGTGGCGTGGCTGCTGATCACCAACTCCCTTCCCCGGCTGCCGGCCGCTCTCACCAGCGCCGTGCTCCTGGTACAGCCCGTCGGTGCCGTGGCACTCGGTGCGCTGCTGTTCGCCGAACATCCCTCGCCGGGGCAACTGGCGGGGGTGGCGCTGGTACTCGTCGGCGTGCTGGTGGCGACGGCTGTTGAACCTCTGCTGGCCAGGTTCCGCCTGCTCAGCCGGTCACGCGCAGTGGGCCGTGTGGGCTGACCCGGATTTCGGGCACCACACCACCACTCCACTCGGCCTCCCGGATCGCGGCCTCGGCTGCCGCCCGGTTCTCCGGGTCCAGCCGGTCCACGAAGAGGATGCCGTCCAGGTGGTCCGTCTCGTGCTCGATGATCATGGACAGCCGGCCGGAGCCCTGCAGCCGCAACGGCTCGCCGTGCATGTCGAAGCCGGTGGTGACGACGTACATGTGCCGACGGCAGTCCATGGGTACACCAGGAATGGACAGGCAGCCCTCACGGCCGAACTGCTCCTCATCGCCCACGACCTCCACCACCGGGTTCACCACGTGCCCGATCTGGTCCTCGAAGATGTAGGTGAACACGCGCAGGCCGACGCCGATCTGCGGTGCGGCGATGCCGCCGCCGTTGGCGTCCAGCATGGTGTCGGTCAGGTCGGCGACGAGGCCGCGCAGCTCGGCGTCGAAGTCGACGACGGGCGCGGCCTTCTGGCGCAGCACCGGGTCGCCGAACAGTCGGATCGGGCGAATGGTCATGGTTCTCCTCGATGATGGAAGGTGAGGTTGGAAGGTCAGCAAGTCAGGCGACGGGACGGGCAGGATTTACCTTGGGCGGCAGGTGTTCTGCCCACCAGGCCAGCACGTGGTCGAAGCGCTGGCGGCGGTGCCGCGGCTGGCCGGTGCGGGTCAGCCCGTGGCTCTCGCCGGGAAAGACGAGAAACTGGGACGGCACGCCACGGCGTTGCAGGCCGGCGAAGTAGCGCTGGCCCTGCTCCAGCGGGCAGCGGTAGTCCTGCTCGGAGTGGATGACCAGCGTGGGCGTGCGCACCTGGTCGATCACCGCCATCGGCGACTGGGACCGCACCTGCTCGGCGTCGGTGCCGACCAGCGCATCGCCGAAGAACCAGCCGATGTCCGACGTTCCGGCGAAGGATGCCGGGTCCAGGAAGCCGCGCTCGACGATCGCCGCCGCGAAGCGGTCCGCCGAGCGCGGGTGGGCGATCAGCCACGCGGTCATGTACCCGCCGTAGGAGCCGCCCATCACCCCGAGCTGGGTGGGGTCCAGCTCGAGCGCCGGATCGGCCAGCACGCCGTCGAGGTAGTCGAGCAGGTCGGCCGCGTCGCGCTGCCCCAGGGCGCCGGCGACGCAGCTGCCGTGCCGCTGGCCGTAGCCGGCCGACCCTCGTGGATTGGCGAGCACCACGGCGTACCCGGCCTCGGCCAGTACCTGAGCCTCGTCGTAGATGTGCCAGCCGTACTGGGTGAACGGGCCGCCGTGGATGTCCAGCAGCACCGGGTGCGGACCGGGGCCGTCGGGCAGGACGACCCAGCCGTGCACCGGGTAGCCGTCGTCCGCGGCAACCGTGACCTCTCGCGGCGGCCGCAGCCCTGGGCCGGACCGGACGGCGGCGGCGAAGTCGGTGAGCCGGCGCTCGGGTCCGGGGGCGATCAGGACGAGCTCGCCGGGGGAGTCCGGCGCCGTGACGGTGGCGATCACAACCGCGTCGGCGCCGCTGTCGAGAGCATCGTGTCCCGTCACCCAGCGCTCACCGGACAGCAGCACCGCCGGCTCGGCATCGGGCCGGATCCGCAGCAGCTCCACCGCGCCCCGGGTGCGGTTGTGCACCAGCACGCCGTCGCCGGTCACCGTCAGCTGCGAGCCGACCTCGCCGAGGTCGACGGTCTCCGCCGGGGTGTTCCGGACGGGCGCCGTGGACCCGTCCGCGGGCACCGAGAACAGGCCGGTGTGCCGGGCGATGAACTCCACGCCGCTCGGGCCCGGGTCGCTGGCAAGGAACCACAGCGTGGCGCCGTCGGGTGACCACGCGACCTGCTCCGCGGCCAGGCTGGTCGGCGTCACCCGTACGAGGTCGCTCCCGTCCGGCGTGCACGTCCACACGTCTGACCGCAGGTCCCGCTCGCGGTCGGAGTGGCGCGCGCTCACGAATGCCAACCGGCTGCCGTCGGGGCTCCAGGCAACGCCGGTGGACTCGTACGGCCCGTCGGTTACCTGTCGTGGTCGCGCCGCGGGCTCGTCCGACGGTTCGGCGCGCGGGTCCGGCACCTCGACGACGAAGAGCTGGTTTCGCCGGTCGGCCACATATCCGACGCCGTCCTCGAGATAGCGCAGGTCGGTGATCAGCCGCGGCGGCTCGGCGTCCGCGCTCACGTCGTCGTCGGTGCCGTACCGGCCGGGCTCGGGACAGCGGGCGGTATAGGCCAGCTGGCGGCTGTCGGGCGACCAGACCGACGCCTCCACTCCGAGCGGGGCATCGGTGAGCCGCACCGGCTCGCCACCGTCGGCTGCCACGACGTACAGCTGGGCCTTCGCGTCCTTGGTGTCGGCGCGTAGAAACGCGAGCAGTCGCCCGTCCGGGGAGTACCGCGGGGACGTGTCACGGTAGCCACGGGTGAGCCTGGTCGGTGCCCCGCCGGCCAGTAGGACGATCCAGAGCTGGCCGATGTAGGAGTTCGTGGCGACGTCCGGGCGGACCACGGAGACGACGGCACGGTCACCGTCGGGATGCAGCGAGGGAGCGGACAGGGTGGGCAGTAGGTCGATCTGCTCAGGGTGCAAGAGAGAACCAGCCGATCCGGAAGCGGACAGATTGTATACAGCAGACTGCCTAGTCCGTCCGCTGTCTGTCAAGGCCGTCGGGGAGCTGTCTCGGCCGCTAGCTCGCGGCGCAGGTGGCCGTCGGAGTCGTGGAATTTCCAGTGGCCTGAAACCCGAAGGTCGTGGTTGCCGCCGCGGCTAGCGCACCGTTGTAGCCGGCGTCCGTCGCGAGCTGGGTCCTGCCGCTGGTCGTGCCGCTGGCGTTCCAGATGTTGATGGCCGCTTGCCCGCTCGGCCACGTCCAGGACACCCGCCAGGCGCGGGTGTCGACGGTCCCGGTGTTGCGAACCGTCATGTCAGCGGTGAATCCGCCGTTCCAGGCCTGGGTCACCCGCAGACGGGCTGTACACGAAGCCGCGCTGATAGGCCGTGCGATCGTGGGCCGTGCGATCGTGGGCGGTGCGATCGTGGGCGGTGCGATCCTGGGCGGTGCGATCCTGGGCGGTGCGATCCTGGGCGGTGCGGCCTTCGGCGGTGTGATCGTGGGCGGTGCGATCGTGGGCGGTGCGGCCTTCGGCGGTGGTGTGCGACCGGTGGTGACCGCAAAGTTGGTCACCGCCAGGCCGGTTCCGCCTGACCACGGTTCAAACCCGGCCTGGATGCTGGTGAGGTACCACGAGTTCGAGGCGTAACCCCTGCCTATCGCGTCCTTGTAGAAGGTGCTCACCGGAAAGCTCATCGATCCGGTTCCCGCCGTGCGGACATAGGAGACGACGTTCCAGCCGATGTTGCCCTCCCACACGTCCCAGGTGCCGCCCGCGAGGGAGACCGTGCCGACCCGCGACCCGATCGGCTGTGGCAGTCCGGAGTGGTTGAGCCAGACCATGATCTCCGCACCGGTGTTCTGCCCGTTCGTGCGTGCCGTGGGGTCGAACCAGATGTCGTAGGAGGCATCCCAGTTGCCGCCCGCCGGGTACCTCATCGACACGCTGGTGCCGATGCCTGCGAACTTGGCGGAGTTGGCGGCGACCGGGCTGAACCCGGCAGTGCAGTTGCCGTAGTGGCAGCCCCGGTAGACCGATGGGTACCCGGTCGGGGAACCGTTCGTCGCGGCTACGCCGTCCTCCTGGACGATGCGAAAACCCGTCGACGACACGCCGATGCACTGCGTCGCACTCGTACCCCAGCGGTTGTTCTGCACGATGTACGCGCCGCTCTGAATGGCCGTCGATCCGTACTGATCGCAGAGGGTCGTGTCGGCCGCGGCAGGTATTGCCGTCACCGCTCCGATCTCGACCGCGCCCAGGATGAGTGCCAGCCCGGCGGCTAGCAGCGACAAGCGCCTCATGATGCTCCTCAATGTCATTGCTAATCACCAGGGACGCTCTCTGATGAGGGTGATCCCAGCAACAACATCGACCGTTTCCCCCATTCTCCAAGAGAAAACACTTCACCGACGTCAGGCCCACAGGCTTGCAGTGGTTCGGGGATCCGACGGCGGAGTGGACGATCTGGCTATTGAGGCAAGTTGATCCTCCGCGGCATAGTGCATTGAACCGGGGTCGCGGATCTGGCGCGCCACGCTCACCAGTTCATCACGGAGCACATCCTCCTCGGCACCGCGGTTGCGTGAGCCGGGTGGAATCCGACGCCGTTGATCTGGCAGCGCTGACCAGCCGGGTGGACCGGCTGATCAGCGAACGTTCCGGACGGCGCGTGCTGACCCTTCGAGGCCCTGGATCGGTTCACACGTGGCGCACGTTCCGATGGACGGCTACCACCTGGCTGACATCGAATTACGCCGCCTGGGTCGGGATCAGCGCAAGGGAGCGCCAGACACCTTTGACGCCCGCGGCTACGCTGCCCTCCTCCGACGACTGCGAGAGTGCCAGGAAGATGTCTGGGCACCGGCGTTCGACCGCGACGTCGAACAACCGGGGTCCGGAAGCATCCCCGTGCCGCGATCGAGCCGAGTGGTGATCACCGAAGGAAACTACCTGCTTCTCGACGCACCGGAGTGGCGTGACGTTCGCGAACTCCTGGACGAGGTCTGGTTCTGCGAGGTCGACACCCAACTCCGGCAGCAGCGGTTGAACGCCGAGCTGATCGAGTGCACGCGCTCCCGGGCCGATCTGGTGATTACCTGCGAATGATGGTGACAGGAAGTGAAGAGTGGATCAGCGGGTCAGCGTGAGACCGGACTTACCGCTGCGGCTGGTGGGCGCTGGACACGGAACTTCCTCCGGAAGGACCAAGGGAGCGAGGCAGCTGCGACTTGAGCCGGAGACTTGCGCCGGGCGCCGCTCCGAGGCAGTGTAGGCGTGTCAGGTTAGGTAAGGCTTACCTCTGGGGATGTTGTGGAACTGTCAAAGACGCTGCTGCTGGGCTTTATCGCCGGAGTTACCATCCTGGTCGGTATGCCGATCGGCCGGCTGCGCAAGCCTCGTCCTGGCATGCGGGTTTTCTTGAACGCCACTGCGGTGGGTGTGCTGCTCTTCCTGGTGTGGGACGTGTTCTCAGCGGCGTGGGAACCGATCGACGCCGCGTTGGTCGAGCATCACGATCACAACAGCGGGTTGGCGCCGGCCTTCGGCTATGGGGCGCTGTTCGTGGGTGGGCTCGCTGCCGGTCTGCTGGCTTTGGTGGGTTACGAGCGCTACCTCTCGCATGCTTCGAGTCGGCGGCCTGTTGGACCTGGGGCGATGTCCGTTCATGAACGGCCTCAGCGGACGGCTCGCGGCGTCGCCACCTGGACGGCCTCGCGACGTCTTGCCCTTCTGATCGCGGTGGGGATCGGATTGCACAACTTCGCCGAAGGCCTGGCCATCGGCCAATCGGCAGCGCGCAATGACATCGGTATCGCCACCATGCTCGTCATCGGATTCGCGCTTCACAACGCAACCGAAGGCTTCGGCATCGTGGCACCGCTGGCAGCCGACAGCGAGGTCGACGGCACCGGGGCGCGCCCCTCATGGACCTTCCTGCTCGCTATGGCTGCGATCGGCGGGGGTCCTACCTTCATCGGCACCTGGGTCGGACACGGCTTCACCAGCGAAGCCATGTCGGTCTTGTTCCTGACCCTTGCCGCCGGCTCGATCATCTACGTCGTGTCGCAGCTCTTAGGCATCGCCTCCCGGGCCAAGCGATCGGATCTGCTCGCGTACGGCATGCTGCTCGGGCTTGTTGCCGGCTTCGCCACCGACGCCATCGTGACCGCAGCCGGCGTCTGACATCCCACGCTGTTGACGGCATAGGGTCTGGCTGCTGACGGTAACTCGTGTCAGCGGTGCTGCTCGTGTCAACGGTGCTGAGTGCGGTAGGCGTACTGGGCGAATTCAAACAGCCGCTCCGTGTCATGGGCCGCTTCGGCGACGGCGGCGACCGTCGCGCCGAGGAGGCCTACCAGCAGGGCGAGACGCCATAGCGCCAGGCGTAGCGGAGCCGCGCGTAGGGCGGCCACGCGGATGGTGATCTCTGTGGCGGCAGCCGCGAGCACCACCGCTGAGGCGGCCGCGGCAGGTTTGCTGGTGGCGGCGCGGGTCAATGCCTCGGCCACGACGTCCCGATTGCTTGCCTTAGCGGCATCCTCGTCGGCCCATCGTTCACAGGCCGATCCCGCCGCGGCGGGCAGCCGGGACAGCAGCGGATTCGCGGCCGCTGCCAGCTGAGCCAGGCTCTGGTGGACATGGTGGTGATGGCGGAGGTGGGACCGTTCGTGGGCCAATACCGCGCGTCGCTCTCCGGCGCTCAACTGATGCAGCAAGCTGGTTGAGACGACGATACGGCCCGGACGGCCGGGTACGGCGTAGGCCTGCGGAACTGGGCTCGGAATGACCGCGAGCTCGCCGCCGTGCGTCGGCAGCAGCGCCGCCAGCCGGCAGGCATCGCGCACCGCGAGAACTCGCCGCCAGCCGACAAGACCCACCTCGAGCGCCAGTATCGCCAGAGCCGCCAGCGCCGCGGCCGCGACCGGAGTAGCGACCGGATCGACATGGCGCAGCGAGTCGACCGACCAGTGGCCACGCGATGACAGCAGTGAACTCTGACCGGCGAGGGTGAATGCCAGCAGGGCGAGGGACGTGCTGGATCCCGCGGCGGCCACGAGTCCGCCGACGCTGAGCAACCAGGTACCGGCGGCTGGTGGAAGCCGGCGTGCCAACGGTGGGGCGAGAACGCCGAAAACTCCCGAGAACAACAGGGGAAGATAAACCGACAGGTGCATCAGCCGTCCCGCTTCTCGGAATGTTCGTCGTGCAGCAGGCCAGCGAGCGTCGCCTGCTCCTCAGCGGTGAGTGTGCCGAGAAAACGGGTCAGGACCGCGGCGTGGTCGCCTCCACGGTCGAGCATGGCGCGCATCCTGTTGGCCGCGAGCCCCGCGTCATCGAGCACCGGCGTGTAGGCGTGCGACCGACCGTTCAACTGCCGGCGCACCGCGCCCTTGGCGTGCAGGCGGGCGAGGATGGTCTGCACGGTGTTGTACGCGAGGTCGAGCTCCAGCGCGTCGAGTATGTCGCCAGCCGTCATCGGCGCGTCCGCGGCCCAGAGGGCAGCCAGTACCTCCGACTCCAGGTCGCCTGACCCACGCCGCTTGGCCACTGCGGTGCCTCCGTTCCAATTCGTCCGGCACCTGGTGCTCGTCGCGGCGCCTGCGCTCGTCGCGGCGCCCGGCCCGGATCATAGCTCCTACGCTATTGTAGGGATCGAACTCCTACATTCATGTAGGTGAGCTGATGTAGCGACGGGACACCCAGTGACTCATTCATTCACCGAGAACTACCTAGGCGACGCAGGCGACTTTCTCCTCGTCAACCGCTTTGCCCGGCGCACTCCGTGGTTGCACGGCATTCTCGCGGAATACGCGGGCGCCGGCCTGGCACTGTTCGTGGTGCTGATCGCCGTGGGGTGGTGGCTCGCGCGTCGACAGAGCAGCCTCGATCGGATGGCTGCGGTCATCTGGTCCGGGATCGGAACACTGGTCGCGGTCGCGGTGAACCAGCCGATCGTGCACGCCGTGGCCGAACGGCGACCGTATACCTCGATCCCGAACGCCCTTTTATTAGTGGGAAGATCGGCGGACTATGGATTTCCTTCCGACCATGCGACCATGGCTGGAGCGGTCGCGACCGGTTTGCTGTATGTCGACCGCCGCCTCGGCGTCCTGACGTGGTGCGTCGCGGTGCTCATGGCATTCAGCCGGGTCTACGTCGGTGCGCACTATCCCCACGATGTCGCTGCTGGCTTGGCCCTCGGAGCGACCGTTATTGTCCTCGGTCGGATCGTCGTACATCCACTCCTGCGGACGCTTCTCCACAGACTCGCCCGCACGCGCCTGCGCCCAGCGCTCATTTCGACCGCGCCCGCACAGGCCCGCGTGTGACGGGCCTGTGGACCGCCTTCTGATATCAGCGGTGTGCTCGTCTTCGCGGAGTCGTCACCGCGGTGGGGGTCGGGACGGGTGCGCGGGTGTTTCGGATCGTACGGTGGATGATGGCGAAGCCGGCCACGGCGGTGAGGGTGCCAGCGGCCTCGGCGAGAGCGGTGATGGTTTTCTTGGTGAACCAGAGGGGTTCATACATGGATGGGATAGGGCCGATTGCCGGTACATCGACGTAGCGGTAGAGCAGGACGGCGGCGAGTGCGCTGGCCGCGACCACGGCGGCTGCGGCGAACGCCGCCCGGCTGCCGCGGAGGATGAGGTAACCGGCGGTAGCGAGAGCGAGTACGGCTTCGAGTCGGAAGAGATTGCCCTGGCCGATGCCACCCGGGGCGGCGAGCTGGTAGTCCGAGGCGAGTTGGAGGTGGATGACGGCGTCGATGATCAGAGCGGCGGCCGTGGCCAGTCGCAGCACGGCGTGTGCTGAATTTGCCGGCTTGACCCAGCCGGCGCGGTTCACGTCCTGACCTTGGTGGCGGAGGGAAGCGAGAAGTGAATGGTTGGTGTCACGGGAACCTCCGGATGAACGGGGCGCCACGTCGGCGACGCCGTCATATCTGATTCGTCACCATGCCTGCGGCGGATGGTGTGCGATCTTTGCGGCCCGGTGGTGTCCAATGAGCGGGAGAGAGAGCAAACCGCGACTTTCGACCTCACTCGACAGCCGCGACGGCGGGTTGAGCATTCGCCGTCCCTGGGGCCTGCTGGGTCCCCCTGCACTCGAAGGCAGACCTGATGACACCTGATCCCATGGCCCCCGGTCCGCGCGGTCTGCCGACCGTCGATGTGCATACCTCCGCTACCGGGATCGGCTCTGCGGGGATCGGCTCTGCGGGGATCGGCTCTGCGGGGATCGGCTCTGCGGGGATCGGCTCAGCCGCGATGGATTCGGTGGTTGAGGCGATCAGTCAGCTGCCGCCCTCCACCGATGCCGACGAGGTGTTCACGGCCATCGCGCACGCGGCGGTGCCGCTGGTGTGTGACACGTGCACGGTGCGGCTCATCCGTGAGCGTGAGGACGCCGTGCACCTCGAGCATCCCGTAAGGCCCGAGCCCGCCGACACCAGCATCGTCATTTCGATTCAGCCTGTGGCGGCTGAGGCTGGCAGGGGATACAGCGGCTCGCTGACGCTGGGCTTCCGCGGTCCTGACCCGGGAGATGAGCGTCGTCTGCTCGGCCAGCTCCTCGTGGAGCTGGGCGTCTCGATCATCGAGCGGGAGCGGCTCAGATCCAAGGCGGCCAATCTGGAACTCGCGCTGATAAGTAACCGCGAGATCGGTGCCGCAATCGGCATCCTGATGATGACCCACAAGTGCACCTCTGACCAAGCCTTCGACATGCTCCGGCGAGCAAGCCAACACACTCACCGCAAACTCGCCGCCCTCGCCCGAGACGTCACCACCACCGGCGTCCTGGAAACCCAGCCCCACCCCGAACCGTCCACACCTCAACCACAGCCGACAAACGCCTGAGCCCGGCTCCAACTTCCCTGCCGGTAGCGCGATCGCCTGGGACTATCTCGTTAACGGTGTTTCCGGCGGTCTATCAGTAGGTCTCAGCGGCCGGGAATCGGTCGCTGAAGGTGATGGCGAATGCATTGAGAGCTGGCTTCCAGCGCATCGTCCATCGGGTCCT
>JAABUT010000737.1_pt1 | contig 46035 bp, 43 predicted proteins | sample 5559281 | NCBI WGS metagenome assembly JAABUT01 (sample SAMN10711880, study PRJNA513359) | rock metagenome | isolation source: Antarctica rocks | place: Antarctica: Victoria Land, Ricker Hills nord | collected 2016-01-04
GGAGAACCCGTCCACGACTGACCGCGCGGTTCGTCAGATCTGTAAAACGCGGCTTTAGATGGCGGGATTCCGCGGAATTGTCTGGCGTACCGTGCCCCCCAACCGGGCACCGAACGGAGTCTGCAACTCCGAGTTCGGCGTAGTCGGGCCCGCTGTCCAGCCGGGCAGCGGCGGTGAGGGCGCGCACCGCATCGTCGAACAGCTGCCGGCTGGGACTGGTCGTGGTGTCCGGCTCCGTCATGACAGATGGGCCTCCTCTGGGCTGTGAAGGTTCGGTTCGCCGATAGTGGTCGCTCGTTCAGATGACAGTTTGGCAATGGTCGAGCAACACTGTGCCGATAGTTCCGGTCGGTCGCCTTGTTCGCTTGGGTGGCGTGCGCCTGCCCTTTCAGACTTGCAGTGACCGCCCTGCTGGGCTGCTGTCTATGTGTCGGCGAGCAGCGCCAGGATTCTGCGGTTCAGGTCGGCGGCCTTCCGGTCCATCTCGTCCAGGGCGCGGTCGACCCCGCGGAGGTGTTCCTGGTCGTCTCGGCGTCGGGCGACGGCCTGTTCCCAGTCGCCAGCCGTGTAGGGCGTGGCCGCAGGGGCAACCGGCGTCGCGGGCGGCGGCGGTGGCGCCGGTTCATCGGGGGTTTGCGGGTCGACGCGGTGGACTGCGCCCCGGCCGGTGGTGTTGCCGCGGGCCAGGTAAGACAGGGAATGCGGGGACAGCGGCCGAGGGTCGATCGCGAGGTGCCCCCGGGGGTCGATCGGCGGCAGCAGCGGCACATCGCCGATCCCTCCCGGAAGGGGGCGGCGGCTCCGGCACAGATGCGGCGACTCCCCGTCCACCGCGGGGGCGCGGTCGATCGCCCCGGCGAGGGTGCGGGTGGAGAGTTTGGTGACGGCGAGGTGCAGGGCGCGGAGCCAGCGGACCAGCGCGCACGGCCCGCACACCACCGGATCGACGTCCGGGTGAAGGGTGACCGGTCCGGTCGCGGCGACAGTGGCGACTCCGTCGATCAGCGCAACATCGCCGGCGGTGAGGGCGGCGATCCGCTGGTACGGCACCCCCGCCCAGGCCACCACCAGCAGCGCCCGGTCCCGCCGGCCGAACCAGCCATTGATCCACCCGTGAGACGGCAGCCGGCGCAACGCCGCCTCCACCTGCGCTAAATCTAACTCCTGGCGGGCGGGTTGGGGCCGGCCGGCCACGCAGCACATCCCTCACCTGCCCGGTCCGCTCCGGCAGGGGTACGCCGGCGGCCCGGTGCGCGGCGTCGATCGCAGACAGCCGGCGGCCCAGCGTCCCCGCCGGGCAGTCACCGAAAAACATCAGCACCGTCTCCCGCAGTCGCGGGCAACCGGGCGCGGCCGGTGACCGCGCACCAATCCGTGAACAACACCCACTCCACGCCCCCCGCGGCGCCTGCGGCGGGCAAGTGGGACTTGACCAGTGGATCCGCCGGGGAGTTCATGGTCTACAGGCCGAGCTTGGTGACGGCGTTGCCGACCAGGGGGGCGTGTTCCCGGGCGTAGGTTTCAAGGATGGCGGGGTTGCGGTGCCCGGTCTGCCGCATGATCGCGTGCGCATCCGCGCCCTGCCGGAACGCTTCGGTGACGAACCCGGCCCGCAACGAATGCCCACCCAACTTCGCGACTTGCGCCGGGGTGTACCCGGCGTCGGCGGCGCGACGGGCCAGCACCACGTACACCGCCTGCCCCGACATCCCGATGATCGCGATCCGGCCGGTCTTGTGGACAAGCGGGAACAACGCCCGACCCGGAACCGCCCGATCCGGCAGGTCGACCCGGCAGACATGCCCGTCCACTCCCCCATCGGCTGTCTGTCGGCGGAGCTCGGTCATCACCGGCCGCCGCTGACCCGCCGGGTCCACCAGGTCGGCGGCGGCCAACAGCAACCGCCACCGCGTGTACGCACACGGCGGGCACGTCCCGGGGTCCCGCCCATAGGGCACGGCCTTCACCGTGCCGCGGGCCTCCTGATCGGTTTTGGATGTCCGCAGCCGCAGATGCAGACCGTCCACCCGATGCCCCGCCACATCCCCCACCGCCAGGCCGACCAACTCCGAGCGGCGGGCGGCGGTGGCGAACCCGACCAGCAGCAACGCCGCGTCCCGCCGGGCGATCACCCCACCCGGCCAATCGGTGACCCGATCGGACAGATGATCCAGCAGTCTTCTGATGTCCTCGAGGAGGAGCGGCGCCCGCCGGTTCGGCGGCGTCGCGCGGAGCCGGCGGATCCCGGACAGCGCCCGGCGGACCACCTCCGACCGGCCCGGCGCGGCCAGGCCCGCGGCGGTGTGGAACTGGTTGATCGAGGAGGTCCACCGGGTCAACGTGGCCGGGCTGTACCGCCACTGCCCCACCCCGGTCTGGTCCGCGGCCGCCCCAGTCAGGTACGCCGCGACGACCATCGGATCCGCCGGCAACACCGCATGCCCCGCCCCGGCCGCCCACCCGGTGAACCGGGCCCAGTCCGACCGGTACGCCGCCTTCGTGTTCACCGACGTCGACGCCTCCACCGCCGCGCACACCCGCTCCAGCGCCTCCACCGGCAAGTCGAGAGCCTCGACGGGCACACGGTGGCCAGCACCGGTCCCGCCGTCAGGCGCCGGCAGCGCCGTGAGATCAGCGGCAGAGGAGACCTCGAGATCGGTCAGCGCAGCCACCGGGGACTCCCCCACCCGCCCACCTCCTCCGCCTTGTTCAACCCGGTCGGTGCAGCTCAGCACCGTGCACCGACGGCGCAACGACCCGCTAAAAGATCTTGAACGAAAACTCGTCTCTGCGCCCAGCCAGTTACATACTACCGGGGATAGGTCACGATAATGGAACATTATGCTAATCAGACCGATGCGTATAGCTTTTTGATGCGATCCGCAGTGGTGGGTGGCTGAGAGGGCCGTAGAGCGCCCAGCGCACCTCGGCCGGGGTGATTCCTTGCTGGTCCAGGGCTTGTTGTCCGTTCCCGTTGTACTTGGGGCACGTCCCATGTACTTGAGGCGTCCGGTCCGCAGTCCCAGCCATCTGAGGCACGAGGCGGCAAACGAGCAGGTCAAGGACTTGCTGCCGTATCGCGGCGATGTTGCAATTCACGAAGTTGCCTCAGGTAGCTGGGACAGACTGCGTCACATTCTCGTCCCACCTATTTGAGGCACATCGGTATACGTGCAGGGCGCTGCTTGGTCCGTACCTCAAGTCGGATGGGAACGGACACACGTGACGGCAGCTGCCGACAATAGAACGACCGAGACTGCTTTCAAAAAGCGGAGTGGCCGCCCCCCTGCGTGACGCCACCTGGTTGGCAGTCAGCATGGCTAGCCGTCGGCCCGGCCGCCGATGTCTGCACTTGTGGGTCATTGGGAGCTGAAGGATCATCGGAGGCAAGGAATCGGCCGATGTGTGGGCGCGGCGTAGCGGGCTGTGGGCCCCCCTGGCTCGTGCTCCTCGCGTCGTTTGCGGGCGCCGCTGCTCCCCCGCCATTCACCCCTGCTCAGGCTGCTCGGCTGGCCGCGGTACTCCGCCACTCCCCCGCTGAAGCTGCTCGGCCGGCGACACTCGCCCGCCCACGCGAAGCTGCGCCCGCTTGATGGCAGCCGCTCCGGACCCCATAGCGGCAGCCCTATTCTACTCGCAGCCAATACTCATGAGTTTAGGGAATTCCGGGACATGTATCACCCATGGCAGTCGTGAGCATCCCCCGAGTCGTGACCGTCCCCCGTGTTGTGACACTACTGAGCGTTGTTTCGATGACGGCAGCCGCGCCTGCTTCTTGGCGAAGACCCGTTGATTGGGGACCATGCCGCTGCTTGACCCCCCGCCGCTCCGCCCCCGGGCAGCCGTGACGGCGCGGTGATCACCCAGGCCATCTGCCCAGCGAGAGCCTGGCATCCCCCCGGCACCCATGGCAAGAGACCCATGACTCTCATGGGTCTCATACGGTGACCGACATCCATGGGTGTCGGGTGTGGTGATGGAGGTGGTGGTTATGACCGTCGTAAGCGTCCTGGCTGTCTTGACGATCGCGGAAGTCGCAGTTACGGCAATCGCATGACTCCCCTGATCCTCATGAGTGCCATGATCCCTCGGACAGCCATGATGTCTGGTTCTGCTGGTGGTCCCGGGAGTTGTACAAGTCCTGAGCCCGGTTCACCGACGGTGACGACACGCAGCAGTCGTCCCAGTTATGAGAGTCATGGGGCTCCTGGTCGTCAGCTCACTCAGGTGACTATCAGGAGCATCATGAACAGGATGCCGCTCATGAGTGCTGTCAATCCGGCGTGTCACATGAGCCTCAGCGGTCACACCAGTCGTAGCCTTCTCCCGACCCAGATGACCCATGGAAGTCCATCACCCGCGAGATCCCACTCGAAGAGGGCCCCAACCAAATGCCGACCACCCAGCAGATGATCGACCGCGTCGTCGCGGTCACCCTCCTCAAAGGGGGAGTGGGCAAGACGACGATCACGGCGAACCTTGCGCACGAGCTGGCCCGGCTCGGCCAGCGGGTGCTGGTCGCCGACGGCGACCCCACCGCGTTCATCAGCACCATCCTGACCGGGGCCGACTACGCCACCGGCACCACGCTGTCGGACATCTTGGGCAGCGACGACATCGACGTCCGGGAGGCGGTGCGCCCGGCCTGGGCTCCATGGCAGCCGAACCCGGAAATACCGTGGGGTGAAGGCGGAGCACTGTCCGGCCGGCCCACTGGGCACATCGACGTCCTGCACTCGGATCCCAACCTCGCCAAGCAGGCCAGCTCGATGGGGTCACGGGCGCTGCAGCGCATGCGGCACGCGCTGTTCCGCAGCGGCCCTTCGCCGTTGGCCGCCGAGTACGACGTGATCCTGATCGACTGCCAGCCGTCCCCGGACCTGTCCTCAGAGATGGCCGTGATGGCGTCGGGTTCGCTGCTGCTGATCACCCAGCCGGAAGCCGGGTCGGCCCGCGGTATGGAACTGGCGGTCGCGTTCGCGCAGCAGCTGGCCAGCGACTACGACCACGAGGTGAAGATCGGCGGCATTGTCATCAACATGTACGACGGTCGGCTGGGGGAGCACCGGCGCGTCCAGGGCGAGATCGTCGACTGGGCAGCCGCGAACCTGCCGCAGGACGACATGGGCATCGTGGGGCACGTCTGGGGAAATCCGATACCGCGCCGCTCAGCCATCACGGCGGCCACTGCGGAGCGCCGGCCTGTCGCCTCATCCCTGGTCAACGGCAGGGGCATGCCACGCCTGGAGCGCATGTCGATGCTGCGGTCCCATGCAACGCTGGTACCGATCTTCAGCCTGCTGGCGATGGGCGTCGTCTACATGGTCAGCTCCCAGTTGATGCCTGAGCTGATCGAGAAGCTGCAGGCGGAGAAGATGCCGGAGGCGATGCGCGCAGTGCTGTTCCCAACTGACCCCGAGGTCCTTCCCGAGGAGCTCGAGTTCCCTCCGGGCGACGACGGCCCGGCAAGCAATGACGTCGACTCGTCCGCCAAGGTCGCGATGAGCGTGTCGGCATGAGCACCTCCGAGATCTCGACGGGCGAGAACAAATCTCGTCCATTCGCCCTTGGTGGTCAGGGCGTGAAGCCGAAATTCAACAGCGACGCCCCGGCGGCTCCCAGACGCGGATTCAGCCTCACCGGCGGCCTCGCCGCTTCGCCGGCCGCCCCGGAGCAGACGGAACCGGGGGTCGAACCAGAGTTCCTGCCAGCACCCGAACCAGAACCCGCACGCGAACCCGAGCCGGTCACGGCCGAGGCACCGGTGAAGGCGGCCAAGCCCGCGACAACCCGGGCGGCCAAGCCGGCGAAGGCCGCGGGGCGTGAACCAGTTGAGTCGGGCACGAAGATTCTCAACACGTCGATACCGGCAGGCTTGTTCGCCGCGCTCGACGACGCATCAAGTGGATGGTTCGCCGCGAACGGCGCGCTGGCCAGACGCAGCGGCGCACGCAAGTCGCTCAACACCTTCACCATCGCGGTGCTGGCACTGGGGTTGCAGGCCGTGAAGGACAGCGACCCCGAGGATGTGGCTGCTTTCTTTCCTCCGATCAGACGCTGAGCCACCCACCCTTCCTCCTTCCAGTGCACGCCGTCGACGGCGCACCTCCGGTGGGGGAGTGGCGGTCAGGCTTCAGCGTCCAGGTGCGCCAGGTGGTGACCCAGTCCGCTGTGTCGCAGGCCCGCGCCGGAGCCGGGCTGTCGACCCGGCGGTGATCTCGGCGAAGGTCGCGTCGATCTCCGCGTCCGTCTTGGCCGGCGCGTGGTGGTTGTGGGACAGCGTCACCCCGACATGGCGGCGGTGGCACAGCAGCCGCAGGCTGGCCGGGTCGGAGCTGTCACCGTTGATGTGGTCGATCTCTGTGCCGGGGGAGGAGCACCGCCCGCACCGGCCCATTGGGATACGTGATCTTGTAGATGACCGGCACAGCGCGAGGACGCTAACTGACGTCAGTGGCAGGAGGCTCAGAACAAACTGTTTCGTCAATTCTCGAAGCTTGGCGACCGTGTGAGGTGCGGTGCTGCGGTCATCGGATCGTCCAGTCGGGGGCAGCTTGAGTCCGAAGTTCGGCCGTCCACGACGCAGAGGCCGGGTCCCAGACGCCGGACGTCGTGGTGTCGGCCAGTAGCGGGTTCAGGCACCGCCCGACGAACGTCAACGCGGCGTCCAAACCATGCAGGTCTTGAAGCAGCCGCGGGGTCTGGGAGGCCTGCCGCCGATAGGCATTTGTCCAACTGGACGCCGGTGATCGTATAGCTGGCGGCAGCGTCATCCTGCGGACTCGGGCTTGTTGGGCCAGGGCCGCGCGTGTGTCGGCGGCGTCGATGGCGCTGCTCTGGATGATGAGCACCAGGTCGACCAGATCGCGGTAGCGGCTCGAGGGTTGCCGCTGGGTTCCGTAGGTGCTGTACATCGCGCACACCTTGTCGGCGATCTGGTCGGACATGGCGCACAGCTGGATCAAGGGCGGTCGGCTGATGTCATCAATATCGATGACATGGGCAGGCCGGATCCGGTCAACCGCGCCCAAGTGTTCGAGATCGGTGGACAGATCGATCGTGAAGTTCCCGAAGATCGTCGCACCCAGGTAGGCCTCCACTGTGATCGTTGCGCCGGCCACGGCGCCGCTCATGGGTGTGGCTGGGCCGATATGGAAGGTAAGCGGATCCAGGTCGGGGATCGCGACGCAGGTTCGGAGGTTGGCGATCGCGTCTTGCAGCCCGTGAGAAGTGTTGTACAGGTCGACGTCCTGGCTGAAACGCGCGATGGGTAGGCGGATCAGCAGGCCGACGCCACCTTTGAGGACCCATTGGTCGCCGCTCGACGGGTGGAAAACCCGGGCGAGGAACCGTTGGTAGAGAAACTCGCGGCGCAGCTCGTTGGCCGGCCGGCCGTTTCGCGCCGCCTGGGTCTTGATTCGCTGGGTGATCGCTTGACGGAAGTCTTTCGCCGTCGGGTACCGGCGAGGGGGATTGGTCATTCTGTCGCTGGCTTGGAGGCCTGGACCTGGCGCACGACCACTTGCTGGGTCCGAGCGTGACGGCCGTCGACGAGCGCTGCGACGCTGCCCGGCGACCGCGTTGCGCTCTGCAGCTGTCCGTCCTCTCGTAGGAGTGAGGCCAGCTGGGCCGTCACTTGGGGGGTCATGACCTTCCCGATCTGCGCGACGGTGTCCTTAATGGCGGCGGAGAGGGCGAGGTTCTGCAGACCGGCGATGAGCGCCGGGTCCAGCTCCGGCACATTCTTCCTCGCCGCGGCCAGGAAGGCAGTCACGGATGAATCCAGAAGGGGCAAGTTGGCTGCTGCTGCGAAGACCGCGGCTCCCGCTGATATGTCCAGGCGCGGCAGGTTCGCCGCTATCGCTGCCAGGAACGTCAGGGTGGAGTCGTCGAGCGGTGGCATGCCGGAGGCGGCCGCGAGTCCGGCAAAATTGTTGTTGCGTTCGGCTCGGGCGCCGATCCTGCGTGTGGTCTCCGGGATCCCGGCCTGGTCCAGGAGCAGCTCAACAAGTTCGGAGGCGGCACCCAGCGGCACGCCGTAGTAGTGCGCAGAAGGCCGCAGCACCGCGGTGATGGCCTCAATGTCCAGGTGATGGGTCACAAGGGCGTCCCGGACGACGCCGGCGAGGTGGCCGCCGTCGAGTCGCTCGGCGGCTAGCTGGCCGATGGTGGTCTCGATGGTGGTGACGGGAAAGCCGTCGACCAGCGTCCAGTCGGATCGTTGAAGGGTGCTGTCGATGTGGAACTGAACGTCCCCGCTGCGGCTCTGTTTGCGGCGGGGGACGGTGAACTCGATGGCGTCGGCGTCCACATCCCCGAGATGGTGCACGTGTGCGGCCGATCGGTGGGACAGCACACCAGGGTGCTTCTGAGTGAGGTGATCCGCGGCCGTGGCTGCCGGCTCGAGGCTCAGCCATGCAGCCCGGATCTCATCGAGCGGATTTGCGGGGTTCCCGGCCAGTCGATAGACGCCGTGCCGAAGTCGCTCCAGAATTCCGCCCGCCGCCATCCGGGCCACCTGCTGAGCCGATACCCCGAGCTTGCCGGCCTGCGCCGCGGTGAGCAGGCCCCATTGCTCCGCAGCAAGGTCTGCCAGCACCAGAGGATCGAAAGTTCGCTTCACGCTGCAATACTACCGCTGATTGATAGTATTGCAGGTGCCCTTGTAACTATTGTAGGTTGCTAGACACATCGATGCTGTACATGGGGTCTGAGACTGGTGGTACAGGATCCGGCGCTAAGGACTGATCTTGCAGGTCAGGGCTCCAGCGAATCATCCCACGCACCGAGGGCCTGACCATCACGATCGTCGGGAAACGAGGGTTTGTCGACAAGAGCCAGTTGGGTGCAAACCCGCAGCTCAGGCGCGTCGACAATCGTGTCGACATTCAACGCCGGCTCCTGGGGGCAGTGGGGGTATTTCGACTGGCAAGCGGCTTACCGCCGGATCCTGTACTGCTGCAGTCTCAGACCCCGGATAGTGCATGCCGGTGAATACTCGGGACAGCGCGACAGCAGCGGCCAGGCCCTGTCAGCGCCGCGGTGAGGGCCTTGTGGGCGTCAGAGGCGACGATGGCGAAGGCGACGGCAGATGCGCGGTGGGACCGGAGGGGAAGCTGGACGAGCCCTTGTGCGGGGTTCGGCGTTGCACAGGTACCAGTTTCCGGTCGGGGCGGGTACGGAAGCTGAGTCGCTTGGCCGCTTGATTGGCGATCAAGCTGCTCACGCCCGAGGTTGCGATGGCCTGACCTGCTGCCCTTTTCGCGTGGCGGTTCCCTTGCGGCGGCGATGACGGCTGCTGCGGCGATCCACAGCACGGAATCGTCCGCTGCCCGGGCCACCGGCATCAGGGTTCGCTCCAAGACGGGTGCTTGGAGGGCGGCGAGCCGCTGGAGCAGGTCCTCGTCGATGCGGGCAACACGGACGCCGAGCGAGGTCAAGTGCCGCAGCCCCGGTGCTGCGCGGCGGCAACAACAGTTGGTTGACCGTTTCGCTGACGGCTGCGACCTGCTGGCGCCATGGCAGTCCGCGAGCGGATCTGATGGGTTCAGAGTGCGGAAAGGCGCCGTCAACACTCGGATCGCCGAGGTTCTTAAAGCGGGTTCTCCAACGCGGCCTGTTCGGACTTGTCGAGACGCCCCGGGTGGCGGAGGTGGTTGACAGGCCCGAAATCCTCGGCGGGATCATAAGCAGATCACGAAACGAGTTTGGAGTGTCGGATTGGGCGGACGGAAGGTACCCAACGGATGTCACGGCACCGCATTCGGCTCCTGATCCGCTGTGCACGTGTGGGCTGTAGGGAATCGTGACGAGCATCGTGCGCACGCCACGCTCGGTGTAGCCGACGACCGCGCGGGCGACTGCGGAGGGTGGGTTCGGGGTGATCGCCGCATCACGCTTCGGGTCGCAGGTGGGGTCTGGACCGTTACCGAACGTCTTGCCCGTGCCGGCCAGCACGTCGCCGAGTGTCTGCACCACGCCCAGGTGAGAGGCCACAGCGCCGGCGAACTTCCCAGTGGACATCGCGCCGTGGTCGAGGCGGACCCGGTAATGAATGACCACACCGACACGACCATTCACCGGCGCCGCCCAGGCCGCAGAAAACGCCGCCACAGAATCGCCCAGCTGGCCTACGCCCCGGTCCCACAAACTCGGTAGCCAGGTCGTCAAGGGCCTGGCAAACCCGGCCCGCAGCGACGCTCCGATCGACCGTCTGGGTGACCACCTCGGGCGATTCCGACGGCGAGGGCCGCCGCAACCGGCGTCATCAGCGCCGCACCACGAAATAGAGCGCCGCAGCAAGGATATTAGGAGGGACCGGATAAGTAGAGAGCCGGCCGAGGAAGTTCCACCGGGCAGGGGCGGCACGACGAGATCGCGAAGCAGCCGCGGCCGCTTCGTATGGAGGGTTACCTGGAGGACGGTGTGCGAAGGATCGTGTTGCGGAGCCCGGCGGAGCAGATGAGCGGGGACTTGACCCGGCGGCGCTGTGGCGGACCGTCACGAGCCGCGGCGCTGACGCGGCTACTGACCCAGCTGAGTTGCCGGTCGGCCGCATCGAACGGCACCGTCAGTTCTGCCACCGCGCCCATCCACACCGGACCATCCACGAATACAGTGACCGCACCGGGCCCTCAAGAACGCCGGTGAACACCTCTAGCAACGGCTCGTACCCCGCTCGCACCGATCGACGTTCCGACATAACCGCAGCCTGACCGGCGACAGTGTCCACCACCCCAACCCGAACCCGCCAGGAGACAAACCATGAGTGACATCCCGCCGCCGCCGCCACTGCCGCCGGTTGGAACCGGGCTCGACGTCGCCATTCCCGGCCGCGCTGCCGCTCACGAGGCGAATCTGGCCGACCACCTGGTCGTCACACTGCCGATCGTGGGCGACGTCGTTTTGCCCACCCCGGCACAACTGTCCTACTACGCCGGGGTGGCCACGCTGCTGGCCCTGGAAATCATCGATTGGCCGATCGCGCTGGTCATCGGCGCCGGACACGCCCTGGCCAGCCAGCAGCACCACCGCACCGTGGAACAATTCGGCGAAGCCCTGGAAAAGATCACCTGAGGCCAGGGCCGGCGGCGCGGCAGGCCAAAAGCGCTGATCACCGCCCACCACCTCTCCCTCACCGCGGCCTGAACGCTATGCCTGGGCTACGAGCGGCTCAACACCGTGAGGCACGACGGCGGTGCTACATTCACCGGCTCAACGATCGTCATGAAAGAGTCCGCGGCGAAACGATCGATCGGCACCATCACCCGGTGCCTGTACGACGTGCAAATTCCCTGGTCGGGGCACTGCGCCGAACGTCAGTGGGTGGCGGGCAAGCGTCGGTGACGATGTTGTCGTCGTGGCTGTGTTGGATTGCATCGAAGCGGCCCGCCGCAGTTGATGACGGCCGGTCGTGGCGTGTTTTGCTGGGCGAGAGACCTCGGTCGCCGCCATCCGCCAGTCTCGGGCTGACGCCACCCAGCTCGCGCAGGAGTCCTCCGCCCGGAGCACGAACATCCCGCACCGGCAGGTGCTGTGGCTCAACCGTCCGCAGTTGCATGACTATCCGGCTGCGCAGTCCTACCTGTCGCTGCTGGCCGGACCGAAAAGGATCCGGACCGTTGTGGCCGCTTTGAAGCAGGCGCCGTTGACGTATTTCAAGGCCAAGGACATTCTTCGGGCCTGCGGATTACCTCTGCTGCCCCCGGAGAACCCGCACGTCGCCGCAGATCTGGTCAACATCGCCGACGGAGCTCCGTTGTCACCGTGCCTGCTGGTCCGGGGCGCTCTGTCCCGCGGCCGGCCGGCGCAGATCGCCGACGGTTATCACCGGGTCTGCGCGTCCTACCACACCGACGAGAACACCGACATTCCCGTCAAGATCGCCACCCTGTGACTCCGCTGGCAGCCAACGACCCGCCATCGACCGATCGATCCGATCGGCCGGAGCGGCTGCGCCGACGGCACGGTGCGCGGATCGGGGAGCTGTTGGAACGTGAACCTGTCTGGGCGCAGGACTTCACCGATCTGAGCTACGAAGGTCGCCGCCTGTTCAGCGAATTCTTCGGCACCTTCTTGCTGGTCACGGTCGGTGCCGGCGGCGCAATCATCGACGATCTCACCCACGGCGGCCTCGGCCGCGTCGCCGCGGTCACCGCACCTGGTCTGCTGGTCCTCGCGGTCATCTTGTTCATGGGCGCGGTGTCCGGGGCGCACCTCAACCCGGCAGTCACCCTGGCTTTTGCGATGCGCGGCGACTTTCAGTGGCGCCGCGTCCCCGGCTACATCGTGGCTCAGCTGGTCGGCGCCGTCGGCGCCTGCGCTTTGCTGCGGGTCGCCTTCGGTCTGCACGACCACTTGGGCGCGACCCTGCCCGGTGCGGGTTTCACCAGCGGTCAGGCATTCTTCGTGGAAACCTTGCTGACCGTGGGGCTGGTCAGCACCATCCTGGGTACCGCTTCGACAGCGCAGAACATCGGCGCCCTGTCTGCTTTCGGAGTCGGTGCCTACATGGTGCTGGCAGGCCTGTGGTCCAGCCCGGTCAGCGGCGCGTCGATGAACCCGGCGCGCAGCCTCGGCCCGGCCCTGGTGAGCTCCGATTACATCTACATATGGGTCTACCTCGCCGGGCCGGTACTAGGCGCCGTCGTGGCGGTCGGCGTCGCTCATGTCCTGCGGGGCCCCGGCGGCGGCGCCTCCGGGACCAAGGCCGCACAAGGCACCCTCACCGCACCCAGCTCTGGTAAAAGACACGCCAGAAACGACGACACGGCGGGTCAGTGAAGCCAAGACCGAACGGGCTGAAGGTTTCGCTATCGTCAATCACCATTGCGGCGAGGTATCCGCTGCGGCACCCGGTGCAGCTGTTCGACGCGCTACCCCCGGTCACCAGCACCTCTAGCTGGACGATTTCCCGGCCGACCTGTTCGACGCTCGTGCCGCACCGATCCGCGTCTTAAACACTGCTGCGCCCGTTGATGGGACAGAACCGGCGGGCTATCAAGGGTGTTGGCATCCAACCGTTTGAGGGCCGTCAATCCAGATGACTGCGCACTCGGGCGAGCGTCAGTCCATGCGCGGTAGCGACCGGCGCGAAGCTGCTGGCCGGTGGGCGCCGCCTCGCTGCGAGGCGGCGGGTGGAGCGGGTTGGCGCTTTAACCGGGGGTTCAGTGCCAGCGGCGTAGGGCGAGGTAGCCCAGCCCGATCGCTGCGACGATGGGCCATTCGACGACGCCGGCGACGGCCAGGGCGCCGGCGCCCAGGACGACCGGGATTGGTCCGGTGGGTAGGACCCGGGCGATGGCGGCGAGGGGCTCGGTGAGGGCGTGGCCGAGCTGGTCGATGCTGTTGCGGCCGTTGCCGGGCGGCGTTGTTTGGGTCGTTGGGGTGCCGTCGATCCCGGTGGTGGGGTTGGCGGTGGCGGGGTGCTCGGTCATGTCGGTTCCTATCTTGTGGGGGGGTGGGGATTACCGGGGGCAGGTGGCGTTGTCGTCGGTGGCGGTGTCGGCTGCGGACGTGTCCGGGTGTCTAGCCGGCGGGCACGCTGGATGTGCCGGTGATTGTTGGCATCTGGTTTCCTTCCTCATGGGGGTGGGCCGGGGCGGCGGTCTGTGGTGACTGGTGCAGGGTGCGGGCCGAGGCGGAGGCGGCGGGCGGGGGCGTCGGATTGGTGGCGGTCGCCGGTCGGTCGCCGGTCGCGGGTGGGTGGGCGCGGCGCAGCAACGGCGGGGCGGCGACCGACAGTGCGGTCGCGGCGGCGGCGGACCCGGTTGCGGTGGCCCAGCCCACGGGGCCCAGCGGGGTGCAGCCGAAGAACTGGCTGACCCCGGGTGTCTGGATGACTGCGAACAGGGCAACGGCGGATCCGACGCCGGTGGCCAGCACCAGGGGGTTGCGGCCGCCGACGACCAGCGTTTGTCCGAGTTGGGTTCCCACCAGCGCGGCCAGCGCGATGGTGTCGGCGCGTCGGCCCCGGCCGGTGAGCCGCCCGATCTGCCACGCGAGCAACGCGCCGGCGGCGGTGGTCGCGCCGCGGATGCCGATGTCGCGGAGCAACGGTCCTCCCAGGGACGGGGCGCCGGAGGTCAGCAGATCCTCCCGCGCCGCGGGGTCGGTCGGTGTGGCGGCCAACGCGATCGCCATCGCCGGTAGCAGGTCGGTGAGCATGTTGACCAGCAAGAATTGGCGGGTGTTGATCGGGGCGCGGCCGGCCAGCGCGGTACCGGCGATGGTGAAGGCGACTTCACCGGCGTTGCCGCCGAGCAGGATCGCGACCGCGTCGCGGACTCGGCGCCACATGGCCCGGCCCTCGACCAGGGCGTCGAGGATCAGGCTGACGTCCGGTTCGGTGAAGACCAGGTCGGCGGCGCTGCTCGCGGCGCTGGAGCCGTGGGCGGCCATTCCGATACCGACGTCGGCGAGCCGGATCGCCGCTGCGTCGTTGGCACCGTCGCCGGTCATCGCCACCACCCGGCCGGCTTTTTGCAGGGCCCGGATGATCCGCAGCTTCTGTTCCGGTGAAACCCGGGCGAACACACTGGCCTGGGTGACCAGCCGGGTCCGGCTTTCCTCGTCGAGCCCGGCCAGTTCGGGGCCGGTGACGACCCGGCCGGCCGGTATGCCCAAGCCGGTGGCGATGGCGTGCGCGGTGACCGGGTGGTCACCGGTGATCATCACCGTCGCCAACCCGGCGGCCTGCAGCCTGGTGATCGTCGCGGTCGCCCGCGGGCGGGCCGTGTCGGCCAAAGCGACGAAACCCAGCAGGGTCAGGTCCTCGGCGAACAAGTCGGTGCCGATCAGCGCCGCGTCGTCGGCCGCCGCGGTGTAGGCGTGGGGTTGCACGGTGCGTCGCGCGACGGCGAGGACCCGCAGCCCCTGCGCAGCCAACGTGTGCACCGTGTCCTGCGCCTGCTGGCGGGAGGCCCGGGTGAGTCGGCGTTTACCGTCGTCGTCCCGCAGGTGGGTGCAGCGACGCAAAATCACCTCGGGAGCACCTTTGACTACCAGCCGCAGGTCGTCGCCGGTGCGCCCCAGCGCGGCGGAAAACCCACGCTCGCTGTGGAACGGAACCTCTGACAGCTCTTCCCAGTCGGTGTCCAACTCGGCCCCCAGCGCCGAGCGGGCGCCATCGACGATGGCCTGATCGGTGGCGTGCAGCAGCGGCTGACCCGCCCCGGACCGGGGACACGCTCGGGCCGCGGCACGCAGCACCCGCACCGCCTGCGGCGCGTCCAACGCCCAGTCCTGGGTGACCCCGGCGGCCCGGACCAGCCGGAGACGACCTTCGGTCAATGTGCCGGTCTTGTCGAAGCACACCGTGTCGACCCGCCCCAACGCTTCCACGGTGCGGGCGGAGCGGACCAGCACACCCCGCTCCGACAGCCGCCGGGCCGCGGACAGCTGCGCCACGGTAGCAACCAGCGGCAGCCCTTCGGGAACGGCGGCGACAGCGACGCTGACACCCGATCCGATGGCGGCGCGGACCGACTGGCCGCGGAGTAGACCAAGACCGGCGACGGCCGCGCCGCCCAGCAGGGTGACCGGCAGACCCCGGCGGGTCAGCTCCTCCAACCTGGCCTGCATTCCCGCCGGGCCGCCGGCCCGGCCGGCCAACCTCAGCGCCCGGCCGGCCTCGGTTGCCGCGCCGACGGCGACGACGACGGCGCGGCCGCTGCCGGCCAGCACGGTGGTGCCCTCATAGACCAGGCAGGCCCGGTCCGCCAGTTCTGCGCCCGGCGTCGCCTGCAGCTGTTTGTCCACCGACACCGACTCCCCGGTCAAACTCGCCTCGTCGGTCTCCAGGTCCGCGACTTCCAGCAGCCGAGCGTCGGCAGGAACGACATCGCCAGGCCGCAGCTCGATCACATCACCAGGGCGCAGCCGCTCCGCGCTCACCCGCTGTACCTCGCCGCCCGTTCCGACGGGGTCGGCGCCGCTGGGCACCGGAGACACCAGCCGGGCGGTGAGCTGCTGGCTCAGCAGCAGGTCGGCCAACGCCCGATCGGCGCGGAGCCGCTGCACACCGCTGATCACCGCGTTGGCGGCCAAAACCCCGCCGACCAGCACCGCGTCGGTCGGTGAGCCGATCACCGCGGACGCGGCCGCGCCGGTAGCCAGCACCGGGGTCAACGGGTCCGCCAACTCGGCCCGCACATGGCTGGCCAGCCGGCCGATCCCGGCCAGCGGCCCGGCGCCCCGCGAGCCGGCCGGCGGTGGCTCCACGGTGGCCTGGGGCAACCGGTGCAGCACCTCCTCGGGCTCCAGGGCATGCCAGGGGGTGTGCAGCACCGGAGACGGATCCGGTGCGCTGTCGACCCGGCGGGCCGCGAAAGTGCCCAGCATCAAACCGCTGCCGGCGGCGAGGTTGACCGGCAGCACCGCGCCGCCGCGCCGCCCCGACCCCACCACTGCCAACAAGCCGCCCAGGAACGTCGCACCCACGGCGAGCGTCACCCCACGCTCACTGACCGACCGGGCCGCCGGAACCGCAGCCAACAGCCGCGGCAACGCCAACAACCCCGGGCCCACCAACAGATCCGAAGACCACGGAACGGCCCCCGCCGACCGCAACACGCCGATCCCGACATCCGCTGCCGCCAACGCCGGCCCGTCACCGCTGATCACCGCCACCACCTGGCCATCGGCTTGCAACCGGCGGACATCAACGGCCAACCCGTCGCCGCCGGGCAACTGACGCGCCGCCAACACTTGATCCGCCCGGCCCACCACCTCGCCCATGCTGGGATTCGCGGTCAGGACCAGCCGCAGCCCGGCGTCCTGCGCCGCGCTGATCACGGCGTCGGCGTACGGGTCCAGCTCCCGACCCACCTGCACCTGTCCGACCGGACGGCCATCTTCGATCAATACCAGCTGGACCAGCCCGTCGGCGCCCACCGTCGGGTCCCCGGACAGCTGCAACCGACCGTGCTGCCCGCCCGGGGACAGCGGAACCGGCGGCTGCTCCTGGCTCCGCAGCAGCCGCTGCGCAGCCCCCCAAACCTGCTCAACGGTCCAGCCCTCCACCGATGCGGACGCATCCAGAATCAGCGGACGATCGCCCAACAGCACCGCGCTGTCCACCACCACGGTGCCGACCCGGTCCAGGCGCCGCAACGCGCCCTGATCACACGCCAGAACCCCGCGGCGCGCCAACCCGACCGTGAAGGTGTCAGCGAATGCCTCCCGCGCCGACCGGGCCGCCTTCGGCGCGCCGATCAACACCGCCTGACCCGCCGCGTTCAAACTGCCGGTCAACGCCCACACGCCGGCGCCGGCCAGCAACGACCCAGCAGCTGCCCGGTCCGCCAACTTCTCCACCGGACCCGGCGGCAACGCAACCGGCCGCGCCACCGCGGGCACCGCAGCCGAGACCGGCCGCTGCGGTCCGCACAGATCGGCCTCCAAATCGGTGAAACAGTCCCGACGCGCCCGAGCCGCCAAATACGACTGCGCCCGCTGCCCGGTGTCGACCAGCAAAGAAGGCACACCCTGGGACAAGCCTTGCACCGCCGCCGTCGACACCGCCAACGCCAGGTCCGCGCCGGCCGGGCCGAGCCGGGATTCCAGCACCCGCCGCAACCGCGGCTGATAATCCAAAATGGCCACACCCGCGGCCGCGCCGCCGGGCAACGCCGGCAACCGAACCACCCGGCCCGCCGCCGCCGCCACCAAACCCGCCGCGGCGGCGGCCAAGCTCATCGCCTCCTGACGCACCGGCCCAGGATCCCCCGGCCAACCGGCATCCTCGTGCGAAAAACGTTCACCGGCCGCAGCGCGCTCTTCAGCCCGCTCCACCGCGGCGACCAGGCCCGCTACGGTGACCCGAGCAGCGTCGAACCGCACCACCAACCGCCCGGTCACCATGTCCACCCGCGCCCACACCACCCCGTCCACCGCCGCCGCCGATTCCCGCACCGCGGCAGCGACAGCGGCGCCGGCCAGCCCGGTCAAACCGCGGACCTGCAGCTGAGCGCGGCCCGGGACCGACCACACCTGACGCGGCGAACCACCCAGCCCGTTGACCATCGACCGGGCCGCCGCCACCGGCGGGGCCAACACCGTCCGAGCGGCCTGCGCCGACGCCGCCGCCCCCGCACGGGTGACAAGCATCGACGACGCCAACCCGGCACGCGCCGCGATCAGCGACGTCGCCGCCGACGCCCGCACCACCGAACCCAGTAGTCCACCGATCACCGCGACGACTTCCCGGCGTTGCCCGGCTCTGCAACCCCCGGCCCCGCAGCCCGGCGGTCAACCCCCACCCTGCGGAACAGGTACGCACCTACGCCCAGCGCCACCGCCGCCGGCCACTCCACCACTTCCAGCACACCCAACGCCACGATGCCGCCGTAGAGCGCCACCTGCCGCATCCGGGACATCCGAACCTCATCTAACCGCGGAACGGCGGGCTGTCCACCGCCCAATGAACCCGTGCCGTCCGGGTCACCCGACGCAATCGTCGTCTTCGGTTCCCGAACCGGCCCATTCCTGGAACCGGTGGGCGGCACGCCCTCCATTCGTCGGTCAACGGCTGGAAGCTCGTCCGCCGCACCGGAAACCTCTGGTGCTGCGTGCCTTCGGGTGGTCTCCGATCGATGCGCCGCTGGGGTAGCGGCGACCTTCCGCCCAGCTCCGGCCGTAGCGGCCGCCCCAACTCCGCTGACACCACCGGCCTTGGCGGCATCAGGTGCGCCGGCGCGGCGGGTCACCTTCGCAACGCTCGGCTGCCGAAGTTTTGTCTTCTCCTCCACCGCGCCGAGCTCATCCGGTGCGGCGCCCCTTCGGGCGGCCTGCGATCGATGCGCCGCTGGCGTAGCGGCGGCCTTCCGCCCAGCTCCGGCCGCAGCAGCAGCCCCCGCTCCGCTGACATCACTGGTCGCGGCGGCGGCGGCGGGAGCTTTGGCGCGGCGGGTCACCTTCTTCACGCCTGGCTTCGGAAGTTCTGCCATCTCGCACCGCCCAACGCTAGAAGTTCAGCTGACGGAGGCCTCCGGTTCAGACACCGTCAATCCAGGTACACAACGCCAGGTGTAGGCGTAAATGTCAGGTGTACCCGTGAACCTTGCGCCCGCGCAACGGCTGCCCACAGCGCAGTTTCATAAACGCAGTTTCGCCTACCCAATCCGCTGGGGGGGCGCCGCGAACGGGCATTCGTGACACCCGCTCCTTGCGCCGCCGCCAGCCCAATGGCCGCGATAGCCCACCTCATCCCAACGAGAAACGCAGCCATGGACGCAGCCACAGCAACTCCCCATCACCGAACCCACAGCCGCCGCCGACGAACGCGCCGCGTGTGCGGTGATCGAACTCGACCCGTCGCAGGCGGCGCAGCGCTCCTACATTTAGCTTTGGACGGGCGTTCCTACCCGGCTCACACCCCGATCGGAGCGCCGACGACTTCTAAAAGTTGATTGGCCGCGGGCAGAACCGTCTGGTGAGAGTGCTGATGTCCCTGTTTGGTAACTCGAACCCTTTGGTCACTCGGAGCCCGGCCCCGGCGGTGGACTACCACTTAGCGAAGCGCTAGCGTCACCGTAAACGTCAGGTGTCCGCGAGTTGAACAGTTCCGCTGGGCCGGGCAACGACGTAGTCCCCGGATTGGGCGCGTTCAGATGCCAGAGCCCCACAACCAAACGCATGTGCGCCGATCGGCGAAGCTAGCCGTGGCCGACGGGCCCCCCGCCGACCAGCCGGCTGTCAGCGAACCGGTCGGCGAGAAGTGGACGACGACGCTACGGCTACCAGTGATCACTGTGTCGGTGACGCGAGACCAGCGCAACACGGCGGTGGAGCGCAACACGGCGGTGGATGATGCGGCTGGCCAGCCGCAGTCGGGGTGGGGTCCGCGCGCGGGCAAGGTGGCTTTCTACGGTGGTATCGCGGTGTTGGGAGTGCTGGAGGTGATCGAGTGGCCCCTCGTGCTGGGACTGGGAGTGGGTACTTACGTGTTGCGCCGCATCGACCGGGCGGCGCGCAGCACGGAGCCCGGGACAGACAGTGGCCCGGCCGTCAGCGGCGCTGACCAAGATGCGGCCGGTATCGGCTCCGAGGGGTGATTGACCGCCTGCTGCGTACGGCGACGTGACTGGCGACGCCCAGTAGGGCTGGCCCGGTCACCCGGGTGATCACTGGGCGGGCGCTGGCCGGTCCTGACGGGACAGCCGAACCAGTCTGCTCACCCAGGCCAGCGTCTTCGCCCGCCGCCGGCCTGTCCGTGCCCGCCCCGGGCCTGCTGCCCGAACCCGTCGAAGAGCACGAGCCGACTTCCAGCACACCCCGCGCCCAGCCATCGAGTCGCGACCCAGACCACGTCCACCGACACCACCGACACCATCGGCCCAACCACCAACGATCAGGTAAGGACATCGAAATGGTTTCCACAACGCAGATCGCGCGGTCCCGCGGGCAGGCAGCAACGCAGGACCCCGGCACCAACAGCGACCCGCCCGCCCACCACCGGGGAGGGCACTCCAACAGCGACGCTGCCGAACACGCCGTTCAGACCACCAGCGCGCACCTTCACCTCACCGTTGGTGACACCCGCGTCGATGTCACGGCGCCGCCGCTGGACAAAATCGCCTTCTACATCGGCCTGACCTGCGCTGCCGCCTTCGGCTTGATCGAATGGCCAATGGCGGCCCTCACCGGCATCGGCCACCTACTCAGTGACGACCGGGGCAACCGGGCGATGCGAGCCCTCGGCGAAGCGCTCGACGCCGCCTAACCCCAGTCCGACGACCACCGCGATGGTCACACCGCACGACAACTGCACCACGTGACCCACCACACGGAGGACATCATGGCCAGCGTGGACGAGCACGGCAAGACTTCCTCGGACGCCGCTGCTGTCCGCCGACGTTCCGAGGAGGCCGTCCAACGGCGGCACCCCAGTTTCCTTCGGCCGCTCTTTGACGACGAGCCCGTGTGGGCGCGGGACTTCGAGGACCTTTCCTATGAGTGGCGGCGGCTGTTCAGCGAGCTGCTGGGCACGTTCTTTCTCGTATTGGTGGGCGCCGGCGGGGCCGTGGTCGGTGCGCTGACGCACGACGGGATCGGTCGTGGCGCGGCGGTCGCCGCGCCGGGGCTGATGGTCGCGGCGATCATCTTGTTCATGGGCGCGGTCTCCGGCGCGCATCTGAACCCCGCGGTGAGCCTGGCGTTCGCGGTGCGCGGCGACTTCCAGTGGCGCCGGGTCCCCGGCTACGTGCTTGCCCAACTGCTCGGCGCTTCGGGCGCCGCGGCGGTGCTGCGAGCAATGTTCGGCACAGCCGGGCATCTGGGCGCTACCCTGCCTGAGCCCGGCTTCACCGGCGGTCAGGCGTTCGGCATGGAGGTGCTGCTGACCTTCGGACTGGTCAGCGTCATCCTCGGTGTCTCCTCCGCCGCGCAGAACGTCGGTCAGTTCGCCGCTATCGGTGTCGGCTCCTACATCATCCTGGCCGGGCTCTGGTCCAGCCCGGTCAGCGGCGCCTCAATGAACCCGGCCCGTTCGGTGGGGCCCGCTCTGGTTTCCGGGGACCTGCACCAGTTGTGGATTTACCTGATCGCGCCGCCGGTCGGCGCGATCGCAGCGGTCGGCGCCGCCTGGATTCTGCGTGGCTCCGGCGGTGACCGCACCGCTCGCGCCGCCGCCGAAGGCAAACTCCACCGCAAGTGAACCCAACCTGGACGGACGAGGCGACTGTTGTACCTCGACGACGCTCATCTCATGTGCTGCCGCCGCGCGGACACCGACAGCTTGCTGACCCGACCGCCGGAGCCTGCGGGCGCGTCGCCTACGTTCCCCTGGGGGCGCTGAACCCGGCCGTCATGTGCAGCGCTTGGATGTGGGCGGCTCCCTGGCCCGTTCATCCCTCACGCACTTTGCCGTCGTCGGGCTCGTGGCGGTGGCCGCCAGCGATCCATGTTGTTGCGCCCCGGGTCGCACAGCAGCACAACGAGAGGCAGTCCATGTCCTGGTTAACCAGTAATTCCGCCGAGCTCGGTTACACCGCGGCCAAGGCCACGCTGATGTACGCGACAGCGGTCATCGGGTTGCGCCTAAGTGAACGGCGCACCCTGGCCCAGTGGTCCACCATCGACTTCGTGGCCGCGGTCGCGGTAGGAGCGATCGTCGGCCGAACCGCTATCGCCTCAACTCAAAGCTTCCTCACCGGAGCGGTCGCGCTGCTGGTGCTACTGACGTTGCACCGCCTGATCAGCCTCGCCCGGTTCAACCGCAGGTTCGCCGCACTCGTCGACCACCGCGTCCGGCTCCTCGTCCGAGATGGGAAGGTGCTGGAACGGGAACTGCGCCGGTCCGGGGTGACCGAAGACGACTTGTCTGCCCACCTGCGCCAGCACGGCGTGCTGACACTCGCCGACGTGAAATTTGTTCTGTACGAGGCCAAGGGCGGCATCACCGTCGTGCCCACCGCGACGTCCGAGCCGGCCGAACTTCTCGACAGCGCTCTTTCGAAGGTCCCGGCCGGTCCCGAGGCGCCGTGAGAACGCGGCGGCGGATCAGGCTGCGTCGTGGGCGGCGTCGAGGGCGCGCAGCCCCCCGTTGCCACGGTCGTCGCCGAGTGGGAGCCGACACCGTGCGTCGACCCTCGGCCATTCGATCCGCCGAGGGCTGCTCCGCCGGTCACGACGCAGCTCGCGCACACTGGTGCCGGCTCGGTGTCTGGATCTGTCCCCAGCCTCGATACCGGGGGGTGGGTGAGCCTCGTTCACCGCGCGAGTGGCCTCCCGAGCCCACGGTGGCCGCGCTGACCGGCGTGCCGCCGTGTCGCTAACATCAGCTCACTGCCGCGCCGCTGTGGTTTCGGCGTGGCGGCATCGGCGAAGACCTGCGCCGTCTACGTATCACGTGCTGGCCGAATGGGTCCTTGGGCCTGTCCTTGGACACTGACTGGAGGGGGTACCCGGGTGGTTTCCGGTCCTGCGTCATCCCTGGGCGATCGGCTCAGTGTGGTGTTGCTGACGTATAACTGCGCGCATCGCATCGAGCCGGTCGTGGAACGGCTGCTGGGTCTAGGGGTGCCGGTGATCGCCGTGGACAACGGCTCGGGGGACGGGACCGCGGAGGTGCTGGAGCGTCACGAGTCGCTCGAGGTGGTCCGGTTGCCACGCAACATCGGCGCCGCCGGGCGCAATGCCGGCGCGGACCGCGCCGACACGCCGTACCTGCTGTTCTGCGACGACGACGGCTGGTACGAACCCGCCGGACTCGCCGAGGTGTGCGACTTGTTCGATGAGCATCCGCGACTGGGCGTGGTCAACGCCCGCATCCTGGTCAACGACGAAGAGCGTCTGGACCCGATCTGCGTCGAGATGGCCGACAGTCCGCTGCCGGACCGGCACGGCCTGCCCGGAGCGGTCCTGCTCAGCTTCATGGCCGGTGCCGTCGTGATCCGGGCGGATGCATACCGGTCAGTCGGCGGCTACGACGAAAGGTTTTTTCTCGGTGGCGAGGAGGAGACGCTGGCGCACAAGCTTGCGAAGGCCGGCTGGCAACTGCGCTATCTACCTTCGATCGTGATGCATCACCACCCCAGCCTGGCGAACGCGGGACGGCTACGCGCCTACGGCATGCGCAACACCGTGGTCAACGCGTGGCTGCACCGCCCATGGCGCAGCGCGCTGCGCTGGACGTTGTTCACCCTGGCCGACACGCCCAAGAACCGAGACTTTGTGCGCGGTTTGGCGCTCACGGCGGGGGCCGTGCCGTGGATCGTGCGGGAGCGCGATCCCATGGTCGCCGAACTTGACTCGGACCTGCTGGCATTGGACAGACGCCGCTTCGCCGCCCGCCGGCCCGTCCTGACGCGTCGGAGTTGGCGGCCGGAAGACTCCCGGCCCTCGCCAGCGCCGCGAGCAAGCGGAGTCGCTGCCACCGAGCCCGGTGTGGACAGCGGCGGTGGCCACCTCACCGCCGGGACCGGGGGTGGAAAGGGCACAGCCGGCGGGGCGCTGGAGGAAAAGCGGAGCATTGTGCGGGGAGGGTCGGCGCCGTGGAACGGGTGAAGCGTGTGCTGGCTGGGATCGACCGCTGGCAGCGACGGCACCAAGTTCCCGCGGTCATCTGGGCGGTGCAGAAAAAGGTCGGCGACGACAACGCGAACCTGTGGGTGGTGTCGCTGGCGTGGTACGGCTTCCTCGCCATCTTCCCGCTGCTGCTGATCGTGGTCACCGTCTTCGGTTACATCGGCGCCGCTTCCCTGGGCAACGGCATCGTCTCCACCCTGCGCCGCTTCCCGATCATCGGGCGCTGACCTGCAGGTGGGTAGCGGCGGGCATTCGTTGCACGGCAGCCCGCTGGGCCTCATCGTCGGGATAGCCGGTCTGTTCTACGGCGCCCAAGGCGTGACCCAGACCGCAGAACAAACCATGTCGACGGTGTGGAACGTGCCGAAGGTCGAACGCCCGGATTTCCTGCCGCGCCTTGGCCGCAGCGTCGCCGGACTGCTGGTCATCGGCGCTGCCGCCCTGATCAACGCCTTGGCGTCCGGGTACGCGACCAGCAACGGACAGTCCTGGGCCATCCGGATACCGGTCGTCGCCGCGCTTGTGCTGCTCAATGTCGGGGCGTACCTGCTCGCGTTCCGGGTGTTGACCCTGAAGGTGCGGCTCAAAGCGCTACTGCCAGGATCGATTCTGGGCGGCGTCGTGTTCACCGCACTGATCACCGCCGGCACCGGTCTCATCCAGAACGTGGTCAGCGACAAGTCGAACACCTACGGCGCCTTCGGCACCGTCATCGGCATCGTCGCCTTCCTCGGAATCCTCGCCAAAGTCAGCATCTACGCCGCGGAACTGAACCCGGTGGTACAGCGGCGGCTCTACCCACGACAGTTCCTCGTCGGTGAACCCACCGCCGCTGACGAGCAGGTCCTGCACGACATCGCTCATCAGGAACGTCAACGCGAAGACCAACGCATCGGCGTCGGGTTCGGGCACGCCGACCCGGCCGAAGCGGCCACTGACGCCCGGCAAAGCAACGACGACGCAACCCAGCCGCAACTCGATTCCCACTACGCCGACCAACCCATGCCCGGCCGGCAGGCGTAGCCGCCGCGATCATCTTCATCGTCTTGCACACAGCACTCCTGGGACCCAGTCGCGGCCGTCCGACCGGTATCGCCGACTGTCGCGACCAGGAAGGTCGACGTTGCGCAAATCGGTCGGCTGCGCAGGAACCATGTCCGATCACACCGGGAGGCGCCGGACGACCGGCCAGCCTTCGGGACCGGCAGGGCTAGGGCAGGGGCGAGATCGGGTCCGAGGGGGTGGCGGCCGCGGGGGCGCTGATCCGTTCGCGTTGGGGGATGACGGTGTAGCGGGGGTCTCGGGCGGAGGCTTGGCTGGCTTCGAAGATGGCGAAGCGGGTGCAGGCTGAGCCGGTGAGCAGCGCAGCGCCGGCGGCGGCGGCGAGGCGGCTACGCCCGGCGATGGTGGCGGTGAGCAGCGCGCCGGTGGCGGTGAGCGCGGTGGATGCCCGGCTGAAGGTGCCGGCGCGGCCGCTGCGCAGCGTTTCACCGCTCAGGCCCATCGAGGATGTGCGGGCTTGTTCGGCGCCGAGCTCCAGCAGCGCGCCGCCCAGTGCGAGCCGCCGCGCGGGGGCGGCGTCGGTGAGGGTCGAGCCGATCATCGCCAGGCCGCCGGCGGCTGCGGCGGCGGAGCCGACGAAGACGAAGGGGAGTTTCTGGTAGCCGTCGTGCCAGGCGGGGGTGGCGGTGTCGGAGATGAGGGTGGCGGTGTAGGCGGCGACGGCGGGCGCGGCGAGGCAGGCCGCGAGGTTGGCCGGGCGGGCGGACACCGCGAGCATCGTGGACAGGCGGTGCATCTTGTGGGGTAGCACACCGCGCAGCTCAGCGGCACCGGCCACAGCGGCCAGCGGTCCGAAGGCGGTGAGGATCCAGGTTCCTACCGACATGGGTGAGGTGGGTTTCGCGACGCGGAGCATGTTCGCGAAGCGGCCCGGCCGTCCGAGGTCGTGGACCAGCGCGGCGAAGCTGAGGCTGATTGCGGCCATCCCCCCGATTCGGCCGGTGCGCCGCAGGCTGGGGCGGCCGGTCAGGTCGCCGCCGGCGCCGAGCATGGTGGAGCCGGCGGCGAGGCCGCCGAGGAACAGGTAGGCGGGGATGTCGTTGCTCCAGGGGGCCGGCTTGACGACGGGCCGCCCGTAGTAGGAGCTGAAGTGGGCGTCGGGCACCATCTGCCGCTCCTGGTTGCGGCCACCGACTCCTTTTCTACGCCGCCTTTGGTGGTCGTTCGCCCTCGGCGCGGTGGACAGCTTATCCGCAGCGGATTCAGGGACTTCCGGTTTGGTGGGCGGCGGGTCGGCGTGACGGCGGCGCGGTCGCTGCACGGGGCTCACGATCAGGCGCCGACGAAGGCGGCGATGACACCGGCGGCGAGGGTCGCGGCGGCGAAGGCGGCCTTTTTCCACATGTCGGGTAGATCGCGGGTGGTGACGACGGGGTCCGGCGGCAGGCCGTAGACCTCCGGCTCGTCCAGGAGTAGGAACATCGCACCGGCCCCGCCGACACCGTCGTTCGGGTCCTCGCCGTAGAGGCGGGCATCAGTGACGCCGTCAGCGTGCAAGCTGGCCAACCGGGTGGCCGCGCGTTCCCGCAACTCGTCCACGTCACCGAACTGGATGGACTGGGTGGGGCAGGCCTGCGCGCAGGCGGGGGTCTTGCCGACCTCCAGCCGGTCGTAACACAGGGTGCACTTCTGGGCCAAGCCGACGTTCTTTGTCCCCTTGTCGCCGGTTCGGCGGTCGATCACCCCGTAGGGACAGGCCGGGACGCAGTAGCCGCAGCCGTTGCAGATGTCCTCTTGGACCACGACGGTCCCGAACTCCGTCCGGAACAGCGACCCGGTGGGGCAGACGTCCAGGCAGGCGGCGTGCGTGCAGTGTTTGCAGACGTCGGAGGACATCAGCCACCGGAAGTCGGTGCGGCCCTCGGCGCCGGTGGAGGCACCGGGGAGCTGGAAGGACGGCATGCCCAGGCTCACGGCGGAGGTGTCGGTCCCCAGGGCCGACCGGTCGCCGATCAATGCCGCACCCGATGCCTCGTTGAGGGCGTCGGTGACCGGCGGCCCGGTCGGGGTGTCCACCAAGCCTGGCTGCTGGCGGCCGAGGGACTTGGGCTGCTCGATGAACGCGACGTGCCGCCAGGTGCTGGCGCCGAGAGCGCCGGTGTTGTCATAGGAGGAGCCGAGCAGGTTCAGCCCGTCCTCGGGTACCTCGTTCCATTCCTTGCACGCCACCTCGCAGGCCTTGCAGCCGATGCACACCGAGGTGTCGGTGAAAAACCCCTTGCGCGGCGGGGGTTCGGTCCAGCCGGCGGCGCCGGCGACGTCGCCGCTCGGGCCGGAGAGTTCATTGCTCATCTGCTCGCCTCAGCTTCCGGACGCTCCACGCCGCTTCCCGGCGCGCAGGACTCGTGGGCGCCTTCCCCGCCACTGTGGACCTTGCCGTTGCAGTATGCAAGACTTCCCGGCAAGCGACGTCGCCTGGTATTAGCAGGATCTCGCTAGGGACCGGACCGCGTCCCTTCGCTCGGTAGACGGGAGACCGCCATGGCGCGCACGCGTCTGGGTTGGCCGGCACTGCGGCAGCTGCGAGGTGCTGACCCGTTGGGTCGGGGGGCGGCGGTGCAGTCACCGCGGATGGCCGGGTACACCGCGCGTACGGAGACCGCCGACCGGGTCGTGAGCAGCGTCTGTCCGTTCTGCGCGGTCGGCTGCGGGCAGAAGGTCTACGTCAAGGACGAGAAGGTCATCCAGATCGAGGGCGACACTGACTCGCCCATCTCCCGTGGGCGGCTCTGCCCGAAAGGGTCCGCGAGCAAGCAGCTGGTGACCTCCCCGACGCGGGAGCTGACGGTGAAGTACCGCCGCCCGTTCGGCACGGACTGGGAGGAACTTGCGCTGGACACCGCGCTGGAGATGATCGCTGACCGAGTGATCAAGACCCGGCGGGAGAGTTGGCAGTGGGAACAGGACGGTAAACGCGTCCGCCGGACGATGGGCATCGCCAGCCTGGGAGGAGCGACCCTCGACAACGAGGAGAACTACCTCATGAAAAAGATCTACACAGCGATGGGCGCGGTGCAGATCGAGAACCAGGCCCGCATTTGACACTCCTCCACCGTTCCCAGTTTGGGAACCTCCTTCGGTCGCGGCGGCGCGACGACCTTCCAGCAGGACCTGGCCAACGCTGACTGCATCCTCATCGAGGGCTCCAACATGGCCGAGTGCCACCCGGTCGGATTCCAGTGGGTGATGGAGGCCAAGGCTCGCGGCGCGAAAATCATCCACGTCGATCCCCGGTTCACCCGCACCTCTGCCGTGGCTGACCTGCACGTGCCGTTGCGGGCGGGCAGCGACATCGCGTTCCTGGGCGGGCTGATCAACCACGTCCTGTCCGGTGAGCACGATTTCCGCGAGTACGTGCTGGCCTACACCAACGCCTCCTCGATCGTGTCGGAGGACTTCCGTGACACCGAGGACCTCGACGGGCTGTTCTCCGGGTGGGACGCCGAGCAGGGTCAGTACGACACCGGCAGCTGGCAGTACGAGGGCACCGAGGTCGCGGCCTCGGCCGGGAAACGCGACCAGCAGTACACAGAGCGGACCGGCGGCGATGACCGCAGCTCGGGAACCAAGCAGGCTGCCCAAGGACACGCCCACGGCAGCGGCGGCCCCACGATCGCCGGCACGGCCCACAAGGACCCGACCCTGCAACACCCCCGCTGCGTCTACCAGATCCTGAAACGGCACTTCGCCCGCTACACCCCCGACGTCGTTCAGGACATCTGCGGCATCCCGCCGGCTCTGTTCGCCCAGGTCGCCGGCGCCCTGGTCACCAACTCCGGACGTGAACGGACCACCGCCTTCGCCTACGCCGTGGGCTGGACCCATCACACCGTCGGGGTGCAGTACATCCGTACCGCCGCGATCCTGCAGACCCTGCTGGGCAACATCGGGCGTCCCGGCGGCGGGATCCTCGCCCTGCGCGGGCACGCCAGCATCCAGGGCTCCACCGACATCCCAACCCTGTTCAACATCCTGCCCGGCTACATCCCGATGCCCCACGCCCACCAGCACGAGACCCTTGCCGACTTCATCTCCGCCGACGCAGGCAAGAAGGGCTACTGGGGGCATATGGACGCCTACACCGTGAGCCTGCTGAAGGCCTGGTGGGGCGACGCGGCGACCGCTGCGAACGACTACTGCTTCGACTACCTGCCGCGCCTGACCGGGGACCACGGCACCTACAACACCGTCATGCGCCAGATCGACAGCGCGCCGAGGCGCGGCGGCGGGTACTTCGTCGTCGGGGAGAACCCGGCGATCGGGTCGGCGAACGGCAAGATGCAGCGACTGGGAATGGCCAACCTCGACTGGCTCGTCGTCCGGGACATGGTGATGATCGAGTCCGCGACCTGGTGGAAGGACGGCCCCGAGATCGAAACAGGTGAGCTGCGGACCGAAGAAATCGGCACCGAGGTCTTTTTCCTGCCCGCCGCCGCGCACACCGAGAAGAACGGCAGCTTCACCAACACCCAACGCCTGATCCAGTGGCATCACCAGGCGGTGGAACCCGTCCAGGACGTGCGCAGCGAGCTGTGGTTCTACTACCACCTCGGGCGCGTCATCCGGCAGAAACTGGCCGGGTCGACCGACGAGCGGGATCGTCCGCTTCTCGACCTGACCTGGGACTACCCGACCATCGGGCAGATCGGCGAGCCCGACGCGGAGGCGGTGCTGGCCGAGATCAACGGTTACGACGCCGACGGTCAGTCGCTGTCCACCTATACCCAGCTCAAAGCCGACGGATCCACCTCCAGCGGGTGCTGGATCTACTGCGGCGTCTACCAGGACGGGGTGAACCAGGCCGCGCACCGTAAACCCGGCGACCAGCAGAGCTGGGTGGCCCCGGAATGGGCGTGGGCGTGGCCGGCGAACCGGCGCATCATCTACAACCGCGCCTCCGCCGACCCGTCCGGTAAGCCGTGGAGCGAACGCAAGGCCTACATCTGGTGGGACGAGGAGCAATCGAAATGGGTTGGGCACGACGTCCCGGACTTCGAGCCCGGCAAACGCCCCGACTACCGCCCACCCGAGGGCGCCCAAGCCGAGGACGCCATCGCCGGTGACGACCCGTTCATCATGCAGGCCGACGGCAAAGCTTGGCTGTACGTCCCCACCGGACTATCCGATGGCCCGCTGCCCACCCACTACGAACCGCAGGAATCACCGTTCGAGAACGCCCTCTACTCCCAACGAGCCAACCCCGCCCGCGAGCAATACCCCCGTAAGGACAACCCGTACAACCCCGCCGGCGACGAGCCGGGCAGCGATGTCTTCCCGTACGTCTTCACCACCTACCGGCTCACCGAACACCACACCGCCGGCGGGATGAGCCGCTGGCTGCCTTACCTCTCGGAGCTGCAACCGGGGATGTTCTGCGAGATCGGCCCCGAACTCGCCCGCGAGCGAGGGATAGAGCACCTGGGCTGGGCCACCATCGTCACCGCCCGCACCGCGATCGAAGCCCGGGTCCTGGTCACCGAGCGGCTCACCCCCCTCACCGTCCGCGGCCGCACCATTCACCAGGTCGGGTTGCCCTACCACTGGGGAGGAAACGGCCTGACCACCGGCGACGCCGCGAACGAACTGCTCGCGGTGGCGTTGGACCCCAACGTCCACATCCAGGAAAGCAAAGCCGGCTCCTGCGACATCCAACCCGGACGTAGGCCACGCGGTCCCGACCTGCTCGCCTACATCGATCACTACCGCCGCCGCGCCGGAATCCCCGAAAGCCCCGCAGCGGAACCATCCTCCTAGCCCGCGTCGACGCAGGCGGGCGACCCCTCATACACCTACACCCGCAGGGACGGTCGGCAACTGGCCGCCGCGACTCCCAAACCCCGCGGCACAAATCCGAGGTTGCGGACCTTGCCCGGTGTCACGCCACCCAGGAACCGGAGGACTCAAATGAAGAACCACCCCCGCGTGGTCATCGGAATCGGTGAACGGATGATGCAGCGTTCGTGTCATCACCGTCCAGGTGCACCGGCATGGCGGTGAACCCCGCGCGTGGCGACTCGGCTCCGGATGCGGTGGTGGTCGGAGCCGGCCACAACGGCCTGGTGGCGGCCAACCTGTTGGCCGACGCGGGGTGGGACGTCGTCGTGTGCGAGGCCACCGAACACATCGGTGGCGCCACCCGCTCGGGGTCGGTCACCGCCCCCGGCTACACCTCTGACCTGTTCAGCGCGTTCTACCCGCTTGCCGCGGCCTCGCCGATCCTCGCGGCGCTGGATCTGGAGAACCACGGGCTGCGATGGTCCCATGCGCCGGATGTGCTGGCCCATGTCCTACCCGATGGACGGTGCGCGGTGCTCTCCCGAGACCTCGACCGCACCGTCGAGTCGGTCAGCAGTTTCGCTGAGCCCGACGGGGCGGCGTTTCGCACGATGGTGGCGCAGTGGCAGCAGATCGAACCGCACGTGCTGCAGACCTTGTTCCGCCCGTTTCCACCCGTCCGCCCGGCGGCCGCGTTGGCCCGTTCCCTGGGGATGGCCGGTGCTGCCCGGCTGACGCGGATGGCGCTGCAGCCGGTGCGCCGATTCGGCGAAGAATGGTTTGAGGGCGACGGCGCCCGGATCCTGTTCGCGGGCAACGCGATGCACGCCGACATCTCACCGGACGGCGCCGGCAGCGCCGTTTACGGCTGGCTGATGACCATGCTCGGCCAGACTCACGGGTTCCCCGTCCCCGTCGGTGGCGCCGGGCGGCTCAGTGACGCACTGACCCATCGGCTCATCGCCGGCGGTGGCACCGTCCGCACCCACGCGCCGGTGGAACGGGTGCTGCTGCGAGAGGGCACCGCGGTCGGTGTGCGGCTGAAGTCCGGTGAGAGGATCCACGCCCGGCGGGCGGTGCTGGCCGACGTCAACGCCCCGGAGCTGTACGGCTCGCTGCTGTCGGCTGTCGACCTGCCCCCACGGTTCCTACAGGACATGAAAAACTTCCAGTGGGACACTCCCACTCTCAAAATCGACTGGGCCCTGGCGGGACCGGTCCCGTGGCAGGCCCAGGGCCCACGGCGCGCCGGCACGGTGCAGCTGGGCGTCGACGTGGACGGCCTCACCACCTATTCCGCAGCGCTGGCAAAGCGCGAGATCCCTCGCGAGCCTTTCATCCTGTTCGGTCAGATGAGCACCGCCGACGCCTCCCGATCACCCGAGGGAACCGAGTCGGCGTGGGCGTACACCCACCTCCCGATCCGCGATCACCTCACCGAGGACGACATTGACCGCCATGTCACTCTCGTCGAACAGACGATCCAGCGGCACGCTCCCGGGTTCACCGATCTCATCCTCGCGCGCTACGTCCAGTCCCCGACCCGATTGGCTCGCGAGAACCCCAACCTCCGCCACGGCGCGATCAACGGCGGAACGGCGCAACTGCACCAACAGCTGATCTTCCGCCCGACCGTGGGCCTCGGCGGCGCGGCCACGCCGATCGACCGGCTGTTCCTGGCCGGGTCCTCGGCGCATCCGGGCGGCGGCGTCCACGGCGGTCCGGGCTCCAACGCCGCCCGCGCGGCGCTTGGCCGCGCTGGCTGGACCGGGCCGCTCAAGCGGGCGGTCACCTCAGCGTTGCTGACCCGCCTCTACCGTAGCGAGCAGACCCGAGACACCAACCCGATCCCGCGCATTGACCGTGCTGATCTGGCCCCGAGAGGACGGGCCGACCAACCTTTCGAAAGCTCAGCACGGGGTCGTCTCAACTCAACCACCGCGCTGGATTGAACCAAGGGATTGTGAGCGGCCTGGCTCAGGTCAGGGGAGCGGGCTGTAGGGACGTGGGCTCGATGAGTTGCGCACCCCACGCGGTGGTGATGGCTTGCGCCGGTTGCAGGCGGTTCACGAGCTGACCGGTGTGGAAAGCGTTCGGTGGGCAGGTCATCGGTTCACTGCCCAGGCCACGCCGTCGCCGGTCGGAGGCCAGGGTGTCGGCGGTGAACAATTCGATGATCGGGTATGTCTGATCGACCCACAGTTGCGCGGTCCGGCCGTCAGGGCGGCGCAGTCGCACCCGTGCGCGGCCATCGTGGTCGCGGTCCAGGTCGGTGGACGCGTCGTCGATGCGCAGCTGGCCCAGGCGGCGGGGTTCCCGGAAGTCGAAGGCGGTCCCGGCGACCGGTTCGGTGCCGGTCGGTAGCTGCCGGTCGGTGCTGGTCATGATGCGGGTGGCGGCGGGTAGCTGTAGGTGGCAGTCGTCGATGAGGGTGTCGTCGCCGGGCGACAGATAGGGGTGCTGTCCACAGCCGTAGGGGCACGGCCGGTCGCCGGTGTTGTGGCAATTGTGGTGGCTGTCAGGCCATCGCGGCCGAGGCGGTAGTCGATGCGGACATCCAACCCGAACGGGTATCCAGGTGAGGGGTGCAGCCGTACCCCCATCGTCAGCCGATTGGCGGCATGTTCGCGGACCGACCAGGACTGCCACCGCAGCAACCCGTGGATGGCATTTTGCTTGTCCGGCTCGGTCAACGCGACCTGGTAGTCGGTTCCGTCGAAGCGGTAGCGGCCGTCGCCGAGCAGGTTGGGCCACGGGATCAGCGGCGCACCGTGCGCACCGTCGCACATGATGTTCACCGAGTAGTCCTGAAAGAACTGGGATCCCCTCGCGTCGGTAGCTGCGTATCCCACCGCCGACCTCGACGATGATCAGCTCCTGGTCGGCGTGGTTGAGCTGATACTGCTTACCGGATGGGGATTCGCCACGGTTGGTCTCCTGATGGGTTTGAGCTGGAACGTGTCCGATGATGGCGGCGGGTCGAAGTCAGGACCGGGGGTGGGTTACATGGTGGCATCGGCGGTGCCGCGAAGATGTGCACGGTTGACGTCAACCCTGTCGGTGAACGATCGCCCGGTGCCGACGGTGCGGGCGGCGAGAGCGTCGACGAGATTCACCGCGTAACGCAGCCGGATGAGGGTCTGCGTGTTGTCGACGGTGTCCAGGTCCGGGAATTCGTCTCGTTCTTCGTGGTGTGCGTGCTGCAGGACGGCTCGGTTCAGCTGCTCGAAGGTGGCGTTGAAGTCCGCCGAGTCGACGTCGAGGCCTTCCAGTGTGGTGATCAGTGTGCCGGCGTCGTGTTCTTCGGCCAGGCGTTGCTCCACCACCCCGCCGGCGCCGGTGCGCGCGGCGGGGTGGACGGCCTCTTCCTCGGCGGCCTCGTGGGCGGCCAGGTACGCACTGAATTCGTCGAACGCGAGACGTCGGTCTTCGCCTGCCGTCTGTTGCACGGCCCGTAGCAAGGCGGCGATCTGATCGTGCTGCGCCGTGAGGGTGGCGCTGATCGGTGTGTGGTTCATGATCTCTCCTGGAAATCGATTCTCGGACGGGGACAGTCGAAGGGGGTAAGTCGGACGAGTGGATGCTGCGGGGTCGAGTGTGCCGGCAGGCGCTTCGCAGCGGCCAGCAGAAAGGTGGCGGCCTGGTCAATTCACTGAGCATCAGGACACCGTCCTCGTGGATCCTGCAGCAACGTATTCGGTGACAACCAAATCCATCCCGTCGCTCAGCGGGGTGCTCAGCCGTGACGTCGGCGGCCCGCTACCCGCGGCCAGCTCTCCCGCGGGTAGGGGTCGTGCAGGTAGCGCACGGCGAGGTAAACCCGTTGGCAACCATCAGAAAGTGATGGTTGTCGCCAGAGCGGCAGTCGACAGCTTGGGCGGATAGACAACTTTCGGCTGCGGCCCGCACGGATGGGAAAGTTCCGGCAGCGGGTGTGAGGCGTCGCGGAACCGGCCCCACCATGTGAACGGCACATCTTCTTCACCCGGCATGCAGGGAAGCGCTAGCTCGCTCCCGGCGACCGGTTCGCCGCCGGGCCCAGCGAGCGCCGCAATCCAATCCGTTTGCACCTGCGGGTTGTTGTAGAGCACCCATCGGCGCCCATCGAGTTCGACCAGCACACCATGTGGGTGGCCGCGGTCGGGCCACACGCCGACCAGCACCTGATCGGCGCGGGCAACGGCGATGATCCTGCTCAGGTCTGGCACAGCTGGCTCCGCTTCGATGCAATCGTCGACGAACAGACACACTGAGGACACCTTGATGCTGACAAGACAACACCGCGATGCTGGGGTGGTGTCGTGAGACGATTGTGAACCGGCACCAACCAGCATCGGACCTCAGAAGCTGATTAACCGATGTTAATTAGTTTGAAACGTAGGATTTAGGGGTGACGATGCCGATGGCCCAACAGGACATCCCGCCGCGTCGAAGTCTGCGACCGGCGGAGGTGCGGCAGGTGGAACGCTGGGCAGGGCGCTGTCCAACATGACGGTGCAAGCCCTGGACTCGGTGCAGGCCACCACCAGCGCGACGCAGGTGCGGGCCTTGCTGGCGGTGGAAGCTTCGGGAGGGTGCAGCAACGGGGAGTTGGCTGCGATGCACTCCATCTTTCCGGCGTCGGCGTCGCGGCTGACCGACCGGTTGACCGCGGGCGGGTCTGATCACCAGGGAGGCCGGCATGGATGATCGGCGGGAGATCCATTTGGTGCTGACGCCGGCGGGCCGGCGCAGTGCGGACATGTTCGTTGAATCCAGAGTCTCCCTGATCGGCCGGGTGATGACCTTGATGAGCGGCCCGGACCGGGCTGCCCTGCTGAAAGGGTTAGCCGCCTTCAGCCACGCGTCGGTCTACCTCGAGACCACGGAACCTGAGATGACCGATCCTCAAGACGACCGGGCGGTTGCCGCCGTGGCCGCCGCCGTGGTGCAGGCCGCCACCTTTGAGGCCGGTGACGTCGCCGCAGCGGCGTTGGTCGATGCCCCGGGGGTTTCCTGGGCCGGTATCTGGCAGACCGACTATGTGATGCGCCGGTTGCATTCGATCGGTGGCAGCCTGATCCAGGGCGCTCGGCACAGCCTGGATATCGACACCACTGCGGCGGGACAGGTGTTTCGAACCCAACAGGCGACAGTGACGGTGACCGGACAGGTGGAGGTGTTGATCATCCCTTTGACCTCCCGCGGGCACCGCGTCGGCGTCGTGCGGCGCCCACGTCTTCGATCCGGCCAACGGCGGAGCGATTCTGTGGCAGCACCTGTTCTGGTTCTTCGGCCATCCCGAGGTGTACATCGTCGCCCTACCGTTCTTCGGCATCGTCAGCGAAGTGTTCCCGGTGTTCTCCCGCAAGCCGGTGTTCGGCTACCGCGGCCTGGTCTATGCCACCTTCGGCATCACCGCGCTGTCAGTGGCGGTGTGGGCACACCACATGTTCGCAACCGGCGCCGTCCTGCTGCCGTTCTGCTCCTTCATGACGTTCCTGATCGCCGTGCCGACCGGCATCAAGTTCTTCGACTGGATCGGGACGATGTGGCACGGCCAGATCACCTTCGAAACGCCGATGCTGTGGGCCTGCGGATTCCTGGTCACATTTCTGGCCGGCGGGCTGACCGGCGTCATCCTGGCCTCCCCGTCCCTGGATTTCCACGTCTCCGACACCTATTTCGTGGTCGCCCATTTCCACTATGTGCTGTTCGGCACCATCGTTTTCGCCACCTTCTCCGGCATCTACTTCTGGTTCCCGAAGATGACCGGCCGGTTCCTCGACGAACGCCTCGGAAAGTTCCACTTCTGGACCACGTTCGCGGGCTTCCACCTCACGTTTTTGGTGCAGCATTGGCTCGGCACCATGGGCATGTCCCGCCGATATGCGGACTACCTGCCCAGCGACGGGTTCACCACCCTCAACACGATCTCCACCATCGGTGCATTCATCCTCGGTGCATCGATCCTGCCGTTCCTGTGGAACATCTTCCGATCATTGCGGTACGGCGAGGTCACCACCGCCGACGACCCCTGGGGGTACGGCAACTCGCTGGAATGGGCGACCTCCAGCCCGCCGCCACGACACAACTTCGACTCGCTGCCCCGCATCCGTTCCGAACGCCCCGCCTCGAACTGCACCACCCGCACATGGTCGAAAGGCTCAACGCCGAAGCTCACCCCGCCCGCCGATCCACCCGTTTGTCCAGCCTGGAGGCCAGTGTCCATGTCGGAATCCCCGACAACGCCGACACCCACCCATGACAGCCCCACCGCCTCCCCGTCGCAGAGGTGCACCCGCCAGCAGCCACGGGCGAGAGGTGACGCAAGCCCGCTACGAAGGACAACACGCCGGGCGTGACCCTCCCTGGTCTGTCGAACAAGTTCACCCCGCAACCAACGCTCGACAACCTCACCAACTCATCCCGCCTGCGCCAACTTGGAGTACTGATGGATATCACCGACCTGATCTTGAACGATCATCATGAGCAACGCCGTCTGTTCGCCTACCTCGACGAAATCGAGCAGACAAACACCGCAGCGCTGGGCGCTGTGTGGGGACGGCTGAAGATCCTGCTGGACGTGCACGCCGCCGCCGAGGAAGCGCTCTTCTATCCACAACTGCTGAAAATCGGCACCGGCGGCGGAGGCGAAAGCAGCGCCGCCAGCGAAACCAAAGACGTCATCAAGGACCACAACGAGATCCGCGACGCAGCCGCCGAAGTCGGACAGCACGACGTCGGCAGCGACGCCTGGCGTCAGGCGGTCGTCAACACGCGCGAGGCTAACGGCGACCACATGGCAGAGGAAGAGCGGCAAGACCTCGCCGACTTCAGGCAGCATGCAAGCCTCCAACTACGCCACGACATCGCCGTCTCATTCGCCACCTTCGAAGCCCACCATGCCGCAGGTATCGACGCGCAGGACAAGGACCCCGAAAGCTACGTCAACGACCGAAGTTGACGCCCGGTTGGCCCTGAATCTCCGTGACCAGCGGCGCTACGTCAACGGGCCCTTCAGCCCGTGAGCCAACATGGCAAATCGACAGACGGTGCGCCCAGGGCGGTCATTGGATGCGGCCCGGATTCACCACCGACGCCCTTGGAGCCGACGCGTACTCGGTCATGCCGCGGACCGGCAGTCGCGACCCGACGATGCTTGGGTACGCGCGCAATATCCCCCGCAGGTCAGAAACGCTGTCACGAAGGTCGATGGGTCACGGTCAACACCGGTCGCCGGCAGCGTGCTGTCCGCCTGTACCGCGTCCCAGACGCCCGACGGTGGCCGAACAGGCCACGCAGCAGCCCGGCCGCGGTCAACGCGCCGGCCACCCGTGCCGCCCAGTACCGCCGAAAGCGACGCTGCGGCGCGGGCGCGCGGTCCAGTCCCTGGTGATGGAGGCGCTGCTGACCTGGCTGCTGTACCTGGCCGGTCCGGGGGTAGTCGCGCTGGCGGCTGTGGCGTTGGCCGCGTGGCTGCACGGGGCCCGAACAGTGCCGAGCGACATGCCGTCCAGGGGAAGCGGCCTGCCGGCGCCGCAGGGGCGATCGGGTCAGCGCGGCGGAGGTGTGGCTGTTCCGGGCCGTGGGAGCCGTGGTGGTGCTCGCGGTTCTAGAGGATGTGTTCTTCACGGTCTTGTTCCCGGCCAGCGGACATGGGCTGCTCCGGCGTCCACTGTCGCGGTGGACGTGGAAGGCGTTCGCGCTGGTGGGCAGGCGACTGCCCTTCGAGCGACGTCGGGCGTGGCTGACCTACAGCGGTCCGGTGCAGATCGCGGTCCATCTCGGGGTTTGGATCCTGTTGCTGGTCACCGGTTGGGCGTTGATCTTCCGTCCGGCGTTGGGCACACAGATTGTGGCGAGCAGTGGGCCGACCGACACCAGCTGGGCCACCGCCTTCTATTAGGCCTGTCGTTAAGGATCGTGTCACCCGCCGCCACTCACATATGGCCCAGGGACGATGGCGGCGAGTCGGGCATCGGTGAACCTTGAGCCCCAATCGGAACTCGAGCGAGACATGCTGCAAGAACGCACCTTCGCCGGACTGGCCGCCGCCCGCGAACAAGGCCGCATCGGCGATCGACCCACCGTCATGACCCCGGACACCCTCGCCGCCGCCCGAGCCCGTCGAGCCAACGGACAAACACCCACCCAAATCGCTAGAGCCCTCGGCGTCTCACGCGCCAGCATCTACCGCCACATCAACCCTACGTAGTGAACCATCACAGATCGTTACTCTGCACTTTGTCGGGCATTCCCGAGTCCTGGGCCTTGTAGCACCGGCCTCCGACAGCCCAGTGACGGCGCGCTGTCCGATTTGGATAATGTTGAATTATCCAAACCAAGTAACACAAAGGCGAAATGAGCACAGGGCAGACCGGCGGATCCCGACAAGATCTTTCTGACGCCCGGCTCGATACCCGGGCCAGCGGAAATGACCACTTGCGGCGAGGAGAGGACCGCGGGCCCCGGGGACCGGAATTTTGAGGACCGGAACACCAATCGAGACCTGGGTAACGTGCCGCGCCTTTCAGCGCAAGCTGACCCCCTACTGACACCCCTGCGTCAGGATCAGTCGATTTCTGACCGAGGGGGATCGGTGGCGGCTTGCCGAATTGGACAGGGTGACAAGTGGGTGACCAACCCGGACAGCGAGCGGCCACAGAGCGTCAAGCCAGCCGTTTGAGCAGCTTGTCGAGGCCTCTTTCTCTTCGGCGCGTGATCCAACTCAGTCCAGCCCCGTCATTTGAACTCCACGGGCCGATGGGGCGGCACAGGTCGAGACGGCCGTCTCCGAGTGCTTCCCGCCGCCGTGTCTCGCAGTAGGCCTGACACTCGCCGGGGATGTGTTCCAGGTAGTGGGTGGCGAGTACGAAACGCAGTGGGCCAGGCGCCCCTTGACCACCTGGGTGCGCGAGGAGACTGACGAAGTGCTCAAGCTGGCTGGCGCTGACGCCGCCGCAGAGCGCAGCGACGTTCGGTCGCCCGGACACGGGTTCACGGCCGGCGCGGCGGATGTATGCAGGATCGTCGAGGTCTCCGCTCATCTCAAGCATGACTTCGGGCATTCGCAGCTGACCGGAGCAGGCCAGGCACGGATGCCCGGGGGTGATCGTTTGGGTGCGCCTGGTCGCGGCACGCAGGCGCCCGTCGGCGAATGAGTCGATTCCGATACCGCCGTCGATCACCGGGATGAGATCAGAGAAAGCCACAGAGTTGAGTACGGCGCGTGGCCAGGGCCGGTCGACGCAGGAGAAGATGACGTCGTAGTCGAGGGCGGCCGACAGCCTTCTGGGCTGCAGATGCTGGTGTCGTAGGCGTGTACCTGGATCTGGTCGGCTGTTGCAGCCGAACGTGCCAGTCGGTTGGCGACGTCGACCTTTTTGCGGCGCAGTCGCGCGTCTCGACGGGTGGCGCCGACCATGCGGTCGCGGTTGATCTCGTCGATTCGGTCGAAGTCCATGATGCCGATTTCGGCGAGACCGGTCGCAGCCAAGCGTTGGACGACATCGAGGCCGACACTGCCGGCACCGACGACCAGAACGCGCGTCCGGGCGATGTCCCGCTGTCGGCTGGCGCCCCAGGCAGAGATGGTCCGGCGTTGGGAGGCCTGCGCTCCGGGTGCGCGGACGATCTGGTTGTTCCAGGAGACGGACATCGCGCGTCCGACCACGCGGACCGAGCCGGCCCACCGGGGTCGTCCCCCCGCCCAGACGCGGGCCGACCACGTCTTGTCGTCACCGGCAAGGGTCAGTCCGACTAGAGCGTGGACTCATTGTTGGCGCTACGCCGGCGGAACAAGAAATTGAATTAAAGGAGCTTTACAGAATCACCGACATCAAGAGTGACCCACAACTTCTGGCCGCCGCCCGCCGTTCACAGTTCCACGAGAAAATATCCAATACACAACTTGCTTGGGTTGCCTGCGTACGCCGAAAAGCCGAGTCCCGTAGCGCCAGTTCATACAAACCCGACCAATTGCAAGACCTCGCCAGTCGATTGACTCGAATCATCAGATCGCCGTCAACGTTAACTACCCTTCCCGACATGTTCGCCGAGGTCGGCGTGCAGTTGACCTTCGTTGAAGCCTTCCCTGGCAGCAAGATGGACGGATGTTCCCTGATCGACGAGGGAAGACATGTGATCGGAGTATCGGGTAGAGGGAAGCGTCTCGACAAGGTTCTATTTACGCTGCTCCACGAGGTCGCGCATGTTTTGAACGGACATTTAAACGACGGTGACATTGTTGTCGATGACGAGAGGTCGGAAAGCCCTACCTCGGAGATTGAAAAAGAGGCGGACAAACTTGCCGCATCCTGGGTGCTTCCTAAGAAGCTAGTTGGCGTACCGGGTCGGATCAGTCAGGAGTGGATCAACAGGACCGCCGCCGATCAGGGCGTTCACGCCATCGTCCTCATTGGGCGGCTCCAAAACGACAATATTGTGCCCTGGAGTACAACTCTCGTGCGAAACGCTCCGACTGTGGTTTCAGAATTACGAACTTGGTGACTTACCGACCCTGCGTGGCATCGTTTTTCGCTTTGGCGGGGCGGAATTGAATCCGACCCGTTCTGGAAATTGCCCTGGCCGAGACGATGCGTCGTTGTCTTTGCATGGCATCGATCGGAATGTCGATCGAAGCTGATCGGCGGTCCCGAAATAAAACGACCGTTTGCGATAGAGCCAATCGGCGTTTGCAAGCGGTCCGGGTCGTTTGAGTCCGTTCGTGAGTGTGAAGATTCGGTGGGCAGGTTTTGGTTGACTCGTAACGGAGAGGTCAGAGCGACGTTTCAATGCACGCGGAGGCCTAGTCGAGTGGCTGCTTCGGCGAGGTTGGGATCATTGGCGAGGATGGCGCTTTCGATCTTACGTCTGGTTGGCTCGCTGGACTCAGCGTGACCGTCATCCAGAGCCCTCAACCAGATTGCCCAGCAGTTCCAATTAGTGCCGTGCTTGGATCGGTAGAGAATGCCATGGGGGAGTGAACCGTCATCCAGGACCAGTGCGTGAACCATTTCGGCGATCCGCACTGTCGTGGCTCGGTCCTCGCTGTAAATATCTGCCACGGTGATGTCGAGCCCGTATCCCAAGCGTAGTGCCGATATGCTTGCGTCGGTGTCGAGTTGGACAAACCAGCCACCGGCAGGCAGGGACAGTGTGTGAAGCTTGCGGTCGTCTCCACTCGCAGGAGATGGCATCGGTGTTCATGCTGTCCACTCGATCCCGTTCTAGGACTGCCAAGATCCAATCATCGGGTTGGTCGGGCTCGAGGTCGAAAAAATCTGAGAGCTTTTTGCCAGCAAGACTGTTTTGAGAGGGCCGCAGACGCAGATCGGTGAGCGTTTCGGCGTAGGAACAGGCCGCGGGAGCGCCGGCATAGATCGTCCGATGTCCCGGTACATCCCAACGGCTCCACCCTTGATCAATAGGCAAAGCCCGCTGGATGGGATCCAGCGGGCTTCGCTTCGCGCGGGAGACCCGGAACACCGGTTCCTTTTGCGATCGAACAACGGTAAAACCGGTCTTTCCGGACTCCTGCATACGAGTGGTCTCCCCCGCACGATCTGATGTAGGCCTAGAACGTACAGGTACTACTGATCATCGCCTCGGTCGAGGGCTGTCGCCTACTCACTGCTTTCCAGGAAAGCGCGCGCAGCTGCACGAACCTGCGCAAGATCATTTCCTTCCCGGATGGCCAGTACGGGCTCGATGTCGCCTAGCCGAGGGTTGACCCCACGGAACCACGAGCGAGCAATGTGCTTGTTGGTCTGGGACTCAAGAGCTAGCCATAGCTCGTGTGCAAAGTTCAGACGTTTGACCGTCTCTGCGCGAGGCGTGGGACCGTCATCTTCACGCCACTTGTACGGGGCTTTCAGATCCCGGGTTCCCGACAAGATGGCAACCGTTGGCGCTCCGAGTGCGTCGACGAGCTCGCGGACAGTCTTGTGGATCCCTTGTCGTAGGGTTTTGTCGGCAACCGATGTGAACAAGTCTGTGGGCATGGCAGGCTCCTAGTGGCGGTGGAGGTAACTCTGTGGGGGTTCGTCGAGGACCGTTGACCTGATGGGTCAATGTGTAGATGACCAGGTCAGGCATGGGAACAGTGCCCCGGGCGCTGCTGAAGTTCCGCGATGAGGCGGCGGTGACTGGAGCTGCTGTCGAGTACGGCTCGCCGCAACCGTTGGTTCAGTTCGGTCGTGCGCAGGCTTAATCGACGGTTTCGAATGACGGCGAAGGGTACTACGCTCGCCTTCGGTGCCGAAACCAGATGCGAAGGTCGTAACGCTCGATCTCCGTGAAACTACGGAGGATTCGTCCCTGGCTGATCATGTCACCCACCATAGACTGAAACCCACCCGAAAAACCACCCAATAAGCGAAAATTTACCCAGACGAGGCTGTGATCACCCTCAACCTGGTTCTGAACGAACCAACTCAGGCCTCGCTGATGGTGGGATCTGGCGTGAGCCTGATCGGCATCTGGCAGCTGTTGCGCATCGCTATCTGGCCGGCTGCCACCTGCGAAACTACATCGGAGCGGAAGCAGTCGGCTCAGCGGGCTCGTCGAGGTAGCGGTAGATGGTGGGTCGGCTGACGCCGAATTCGGCGGCGATCTGGGCGACGGTGAACTTGTTGTGGCCTTGTTCGTCGACCTGGTCATACATCTGCCGGGCCAGTTCGGCTTGCCGGGGTCGGAGTTTGAGTTTGGGCCGCCGACCCGGCCGCGGGCCCGGGCCGCGGCCAGCCCATCCCGGGTTCTCTCCGACACGAGGGCAGAGAACTCGGCGATCGAGCCGAGGATTTGGAAGAACATCCGGCCGATCGCGGTGGAGGTGTCGATGCCCTGGTCCAGGACGACCAGGTGACCGGGGGTGGCGCGTCGAACAGCGGCACCAGGTGCCGCAGCGGATCCCCGGCCGCGACCGCCGCCGCCAACACCGCCGCCAACGCGGCCTTGCCGATGCCGGGATCAGTTTGGACCGCCGAGAGGATGGCCGCCTGAATTGCGCGGGACGCGCCGACCACCCCGCGGGTGTCGACCAAACCGGGCCGGGGGCCACGGGAGCGGCCCCGGGCCACCGCCTGCCGCATGTTCTCCTTTTGGGTGGCGATCCGGACATGACCGGGCGCGGAAGAACAGCACAACCGGACCTCGCAGTCATGCATCAGCGTGCAGTCCACCGGCAACGGCCCGAACCCCAACCGCGCGCCCACCTGATGAGGGGTCAGCATCCGGGCGCCGTCCTCCGGGTTGGTGATGGAGAACCGGCCGTACTCGTCCGACCCGATCGCCCCCGCCCAGATGTCGCACGAGGCGGTGCCGATGACCTGCCGGTGATACCGATTCAGGTCCCGGTTGCTCAACCGCAGCCCCCGACCCAACGACTTACTCTCCCCGCGTCGAGGTAGCCACCATGGAAGTACCGAGCGGGCCTGCGGTCACTCGCTAGTCGGTAGCACGCACCACGCGTATCGCATGTAATGCACGTAACACGTGAATGAGGAACGGTCGGTCACCCCTTGATCAGCCCGAGTAGAGCGGGGCACCGGACGTTCCGCTGGTACTCCGACGCTGAGCGGGGTCGATCCCGCGCGTACGCGGGGGGCACAACACCGACGCCGCGATCAGCCAGGACGCGTCGGGTCGATCCGCGGGTACGCGGGGGCACTCGATATTGACCAACGTGTACGGCATGTTGTGCGGTCGATCCGCGCGTACGCGGGGGCACCTGGTCCCACGCAACGATTCGCCGCTGGTGCAGGGTCCATCCGCGCGTACGCGGGGGGCACTGATCGAGGTACCTGCGACGTGATTCGGCACTGGGTCGATCCGCGCGTACGCGGGGTGCACTCGGCGGGTGGTGTCCCACTGGGTGCCGGCGGCGGTCGATCCGCGCGTACGCGGGGGGCACGAGGGTCAGCACTTCGCCGACGGACCCGGCGAGGGTCGATCCGCGCGTACGCGGGGGCACCGGCGACGCGGCTGCCGCTGTTGCAGGCCTGCGGGTCGATCCGCGCGTACGCGGGGGCACAGTTGAGTGGTGAGCGTGTGGATGATCATGCGGGGTCGATCCGCGCGTACGCGGGGGGCACCTGGGCGCGATGGTGCTGTTCTGGCCGGCGCTGGGTCGATCCGCGCGTACGCGGGAGGCACTCCGATCGGTTGTTGGTGATTGCGGCGCCCCTGGGTCGATCCGCGCGTACGCGGGAGGCACGGAGCCGCTTCCTGGTGCCGTACGACCAGGCGGGTCGATCCGCGCGTACGCGGAGTGCACTTCCCGTGCAGCGTGGACTCACGGGCGTACTCGGGTTGATCCGCGCGTACGCGGAGGGCACCCGCTGGAAGGTTGCCGGACGGATGGCCGCAGGGGTCGATCCGCGCGTACGCGGAGGGCACGGCCTGGCCTCGCTGGTCATGTCCATGTACGGGGGTCGATCCGCGCGTACGCGGAGGGCACCCTTGTTGACCTGGGTGTTTGGTGGTGGTTCGACTGATTGGGCGTTGGTTTGGTGGGGGCCCCAGCTGCTGGGGAGGTGTCGAAGTTGTCAAGGTGCGGTGGAGAAGGAGCGGTGTGGTTCGTGGTTGTGGCGGCGGTTTGTGTTAGGTGCGTTGGGTGAGCAGGAGTCCTGCGCCGTAGGCTTTTCCGGGGCCGATGCCGGTGCGGATGCCGGCTGCGACGCTGTTTGGGTCGGTGATGGTGAGTTGGCCGGTGAATACGACGGTGCTGATGTTGAACATGGCTGTGACTGTTCGGCGTTGGTTGGGCGGTAACGATTTGTGTTCCGAGCGCAGGTCGGCTCTGTCGGTGGTTTCGGTGGCGTCGTGGAGTTCGGCGCCGATTCGGCTGAGTTGGTGGCGGAGCCAGGTGAGTCTGGCGGCGGGGTCGCTGATGAATTGCCGGTTTCTCGGCGGTGCGGTGTGGTTTCGGGTGGGTGGGGTGCGGGTGGGGTTGCAGCGTAGCCGGAACGGCACGATCTGGCCGGGGCGGAAGTCGGGGGTGAACGCCCATTGCTGGATTTCGGCGGCCAGGATCGTCGGGTCGGGCGGTGCCCAGTTGGGTGCCTGACCGGATTGGATCATCACTTTGAGGGTGCTGTCGCGTTGCGGTTGGGTGGCGTAAAGAATTTCCATGGCTTGTCGTGCGCCGTTCCATCCGTTGGGGAACCGGTGCCGGTAGGGCGACATGAC
>JAABUT010000738.1_pt1 | contig 46029 bp, 42 predicted proteins | sample 5559281 | NCBI WGS metagenome assembly JAABUT01 (sample SAMN10711880, study PRJNA513359) | rock metagenome | isolation source: Antarctica rocks | place: Antarctica: Victoria Land, Ricker Hills nord | collected 2016-01-04
GACCGGCTCGGCTTCATCGTCGAGGCCCTGCTCCAGGCCGCATGCATATTCCTGGTTGCACCAAGGCTCGCTCGGGAATTCTGAAAACCGCCTCTTAGGAGGCAAATGGGGAACGCCCGATATGATTGGCGTACTCAAATCTCGAGCGCAGGACATTTTCAGGTTCGAGCCGCAAATCGTGACTGCCGAAATTAAGGCCGTGACCAGCCAGCCGGTCGTCGCTTTTAGATAGGCTGTCGCCTATCGCTTGTTCTCGCACAGAAGCTATGTCGTTGTTCCGAAGCGGACGAGCAGCGACGATATGAACAGACTCACGTCGTTGTGCAGTATCCACGGCGTTGGGCTTGTCACATTTGCGCTTAATAAGGAGCAACCAGATTATGTGGTTGTTGTCCTGCCAGTGACCGCAGCGCCCGACATGTTTTATGTGAACACCATGCTCGAACGCCTGAAATCTAGTGCCCCGACGATTTTGAACAAACCATTTTAGACCCCGCTTTTTCTTGCTTCTGGTTAGATAAGTTCAGTCATTGCCACCCGCTTCTATCTACTTCCGTCACGAAGCGGACCGGCCGCTTTCAACCAGGTGCGGCCATAGCTCGCCGGCAGGTCCGAGTAGCCCCAGGTCACGCCTGGTGCCGTTCGGGCTTCCTGTCCGTTAAACGAACCCCAGGCGGTCCCCCCGAAGTGTCCGCTAATCCTGGACAGCAGACGGGAAAGCGGACACTTTGATTGCCGGACGGGAAGACGGACAGGCGCTGCCCGGGCCATGCCAGGCATGGGATGGTCTGATCCATATTCCACAATCAGTCAGAGGCCGGCACCCCGCAACCCCGCAGCCAAGCTTCCTTCCCGGCCGAAGGCCGGACCGGCCAACCTACCCCATCTCCGCCAGCGTCTCCTTGACAACCCGCATCGCGCTGTTCGCCGCAGGTATCCCCGCATAAGCCGCAACATGCATCATCGCCTCCGCAATATCCCCCGGCGTAGCCCCAGTATTCCGGGTGGCCCGGGTATGCAGCCGCAACTCCTCGTGGTGCCCCAGGCTCGCCAGCATCGTCAGCACCAGCAGGCTGCGCTCCCGCAGCGTCAGGCCTGGCCGAGTCCAAACCCCACCCCACGCCGTCCGGGTAATGAACACCTGGAAATCCCGGTCGAAGTCCGTCACGCCCCCCATCGCCCGGTCCACGTGCGCGTCCCCCAGCACCCGGCGCCGCACCGCCATCCCAGCCGCCAGGAAATCCTGCACCTCCGGCAATAGGAAGTGCCGGATGGCGTCCGTCACCAGCCCCGGCACCTCGATGGTCGGGATGTGCGCGGCGCCGGGCAGGATGGTCAGGCTGCCGTTCACCGCAGCCCGCAGCGTCTCGGCCAGGGACGGCGGCGTTGACTCGTCCTTGTCGCCGACCACGACCAGGGCTGGGACACGAAGGGCCGCGGTGTCCGCTGACAGATCGGCGGCGGCGAGCGCCTCGCAAGCGGCGGCATAGCCCTCCGGTGCGGTCCGCAGAAGCATCGCACGCAGCCCCAATGCCGCCGGGTCGTTTATGAAGCCCGGCGTCACCCAACGGGCCATGACCGGGTCCACAACCGCCTCCATCCCGCCGGAGCGCACCAGCGCCGCGCGGTCTCGCCAGTTCTGGGGCGGGGGAATGGCCATCGCGGTGCTGCACAGGATCAGGCTGGCGGCACGTGCGGGCGCTTGATGTGCCAGGCTCTGCGCAATCAGGCCGCCGATGCTGAGGCCGCCGATATGTGCCTGGCCGACGCCGATCGCGTCCATGGCCGCAAGCACATCCGCTGCTAGACCGGCAATGCTGTAGGGGCCAGGCGTGACCCCCGTCAGCCCATGCCCCCGCAGGTCCGGCCGCACCACCCGGAACGGCCCGGCCAGCGCACGCGCCTGCTCATCCCAGACATGCCCCGATGTCCCCAGCGAGTGGATCAGCACCAGCACCGGCGCGGCATCCGGCCCGTCCACCTGCACGTGCATAATTAGGCCGTTGGCATTCACGAACATGGATCAGTTCTCCTGCAAGGCGGCAACCAGCCGGGCGGCCTTGGCCGCCACCGCCGCGGCGTCATCGCCGGGCTTATAGATCGCGCTGCCGATGCCGAACCCGGCAGCCCCCGCCGCGCGCCAGGAGGCAAGCGTCCCCGCCTCCATGCCCCCAACCGGCAGCACCATCGTGCCCGGCGGCAGCACCGCCAGCAGCGAGCGCAGCATCGCGGGGCTGCCCCCCTCCGCCGGGAACAGCTTCAGCGCATCCGCGCCAGCATCCAGCAGCGCAAATGCCTCCGCCGGAGTAAAAAAGCCCGGCACCGCCAGCAGTCCGTGCGCCTTGGCGGCGCGCACCAGCACCGGGTCGGCATGCGGCGTCACGATCAGCCGCCCCCCGGCCGCCGCCACCGCCTCCACGTTCGCCGCGCTCCGCACCGTGCCGGCGCCGATCAGCGCCGTGTCGCCGAACCGGCGCTGCAGCCGGGCGATGCTGTCCATCGGGTCCGGCGAATTCAGCGGCACCTCGATGATCCGCAGACCCGCGGCAACCAGGGCCTCGCCGACCGCCTCCGCCTCGTTCGGGCGTATGCCGCGCAGGATGGCAACCAGCGGACAGGCAACGAGAAGGGCGGCTAAATCCATGCAGCGTGCTTCCCAATAAGCGCCAGCCCGGCAGCGGCCGCGTCCTCGGTGACGATGACGGCGCTGCCGCCGCACTGCGCAATGGCGCGGGCATACAGCGCGCAGAGCCTCGCCTCCCCGATCAGGTGGACCGTCCGGCCCCCTGGCGCCGCGGCGCGGACCTCGTGCCCGATCAGCAGCCCGGACAGATACGACTCAGGGTTCGGCAGTCGGTCGAACAGCCCCAGGGTGCGTATCCCGAACAGGTGGTGCAGCAGGCCCCCGGCCTGGCCGGATCGTGCAACCCCCCGGTCGAAGCAGTCCAAGTCCGCCGCCGCGCCCGGCTGCACCATGCGGCCGAGGATCGTATGGTCGCGCAGCGCCGCGAACGCCTCCCCGGTCAGGTGCGTGGTGAACCCGGCAATGCCGCCCCCGCTGATCCCCGCCCATTTGGAGTGGCTGCCCGGCAGGCAGGCCAGCCCATCCCCGCCGATGCCCGCCAGCACACCCACAAGCTGGGTTTCCTCCCCGCGCATCACCTCCGGCGGGTCGCCGGGCACCGACAAGCCCGGCACCAGCAACACCTGCGCGCCCTCGAACGGCACCCGAGCCAGCGCCCCCGCCAGCCCGGCGGCATCGGCCGGACACGCAAGATACGGCGCCTCCAGCCAGCCCTGCCGGCTGCCGGCCATGCCCGACACCAGCACCCGGTTCTCCCCGTCAGCAAGCCAGGGAGCAATGGCGCCCCGCAGCGCCTCGGCAAACCCACCCGCCGGCACCCGCAGGATCCCCAGCGGCAGGTCGCGCCGGTCCACCACCGCCCGGTCCTGCAGCCGGACGGCGCGGAAGCTGCTGGTGCCCCAATCAATCCCGATCATGCCGCATGGGTGGCACGGCGGCAGGGTTGGTGCCAAGGGCAGGAGGGTATGCGGACGGCGGGACTCGAACCCGCACTCCCTTGCGGGACTCAGATTTTCATCCCACCGCGGCTTTCGCCGCCGCCCGGCTCCGCCGGACGTTTGTGGGCTGGACTATCCCTTCGCCATGCACCCCGATGGGCCGGATGCGGCAGGCGCCCCCCGTCTAGTCTCTACACCTTCCCCGCTCGCGCAGGGCTTGGCTCGGGATTGGCCTGGGCCGGGACCAGCCCCGCCGTTAGCGTTCCCCGAGTTTGAGGGGTTCTACGCCGCAGGTTTCCCCGCGGGCACTCCAATTGCAAAGTCTGCAGCGTCTACCATTCCGCCACGTCCACACGCCGGCGAGCATAACACCTGTTCAGGACTTCGCCACCTCGCACGCGATATCCAACGCGCGGCGGATCAGCGTCTCGTTGGCCTCCGGCGTCCGGAATGCGCTGTGCGCCGACAGCGTCACGTTGTCCATCCAGGTAAACGGATGGTCCGCCGGCAGCGGCTCCACATCGAACACGTCCAGCGCCGCATGGGCGAGGGGACCATCGCGCAGCGCCTCCAGCAGCGCCGCCTCCGCCACCAGCGCCCCGCGTGCGGTGTTGACCAGGATCGCCCCGGGCCGCATCGCTGCCAGCCGCTCCGCCCCCAGGAACCCCCGCGTCTCATCCGTCAGCAGCAAATGCAGCGACACCACATGGCTGTCCCCCAGCAACTGCTCCAACCCAACGAACCGCACCCCCTCCGCCACCCGCGGCGTGCGGTTCCAGGCGATCACCTCCATGCCGATCCCCCGGCCGATCCGCGCCATCTCCCCCGCGATCCCGCCATAGCCCAGCAGCCCCAGCGTCTTGCCGCGCAACTGCATCCCCTCCGTCCGCAGCCATCCGCCGCCGCGCATCCCCCGGTCCATCCGCGCGATGCCGCGGGCCGCGGCCCACATCAGCGCCGCCGCGTGCTCCGCCACCGCCACGTCGCCATACCCGCGTATCGTGTGGACCGTGACGCCCTGAGCCGCCAGCGCCTCCGGGTCCATGTAGCTGCGCGCGCCGGTGCCCAGGAAAACAACGTGGCGCAGCCCGGGAATCCCGTGCAGCGAGGCCGCAGGCATTGTGGTATGATCGTTCAGGACAAAGTCATAGCCAGCCAGCAGCCCCGGAAACTCCGCCGGGTCCACCTGCGCTTGCAAGTTCACGTCTACCCGGGGGTCGCCGTCGCGCGTCACCGTGCGCAGCACGCCGGCCAACGCCTCGCTAGCGTCCAGGAACAACCCCTTCATGCCCACCCTCCTTGATCCCCCCGAGACTGCGACGGCCAGCCAGGACGGGCAAGGCGGCCAATCCTCCGTCATCCCATTGAAGCAGCCGCCCGGCCCGGCCCATCGTCCGCCCCTGCGGCATCGCCTCGCCATCCCATGCGCGGGCGTACTGGCGTCCCTGCTGCTGCTGCCCGCGGCGTCGGCGCAGCGGGGCAGCCCCGACCGCCCGCGCACCAGCGGCGAGGGCTTCAACCTCCCCGGCAAGCCGCCGCCGCTCGGCACCTCCAGCAGCTTCGACCCCGGCACCCTGCCGCGCATCGAGGGCCCGCGCGGCGACACCGGCGGCCGGCTCCCGGCCGAGGGCGAGCGTCCCACCAGCAGCGGCACCGGCTTCGTCGTCGCCGACGGCAGGATCCTGACCAACAACCACGTCGTGGACGAATGCGGGCGCATGGTGGTCCGCAACGCCGCCGGCACCCGCTTCCCGGCGCGGGTGGACGTGGTGGACCGGCGGCGCGACCTGGCGCTGATGACGGTGCCGGCCTCGGTCGGGCCGCCGCTGACCTTCCGCGACAACCCGCCGGTGCAGCGGGGCGAGGACGTCGTGACCTACGGCTTCCCGCTGTCCGGCCTGCTCTCCTCCGGGCCGACGCTGACGTCCGGGGATGTCAGCGCCCTCTCCGGCCTGCGCGACAACCCGGCCAACCTGCAGATCAGCGCCCCCGTGCAGCCCGGCAACTCCGGCGGCCCGCTGCTCGACAGCCAAGCCAACGTGATCGGCGTCGTGGTCAGCAAGCTGAACGCCGCCCGCATCGCCGAGATGACCGGCGGCGACATCCCCCAGAACGTGAACTTCGCCGTGAAGGGGACCGAGGCGCTGTCCTTCCTGCGCGTCAACGGCGTACAGCCGAAGCTGGCCAGCAGCACCGGCACCGACAAGCGGCGCACCGAGATCGGGCAGATCGCCAACGTCTCCACCGTGCATGTCCTGTGCTACCGCTGACCCCACGCCCGGCCGCCCCGGGCCTGCCCCCGCTCCATGTTTGCCGCGGCTTGCCCCGGCGTCCGTTGTAGGAGGCGTTCCACATCGTCCGCCGGGAACGCTTGGCTGGCCGCTCCGCCCTCACGCTTATACCAACGGCCATCCGCTCCGGCCGCTTCTCACGTCATTGCGAGGCGCGCGGCGCCGCAGCAATCTAGGGGCAGCAAGGACGGTGCTCTTGGCCCCCGGATTGCCACACCGCAAGGACGGCTCGCAATGACGGTGCAGTTGCATAAGGGTCAGGGCAGATGGCATTTGGTATTATGCCGCAAGCCGCCTGCAATGATGGTGCGATGGAACGGGGATCGGCGCGCATGGCCGTGGGCTCATGGCAAGATGCTGGTCCCGCCCCTTCCTGGCGCGGCACTTTGAACGCCACCGCCCACCCGGACGCCCGGCGCTAACCCATGGCCCGCCCGCCATCCGCCGCCCCGACCGGCCGCTTCACCGGACGTCCCCTCCCAACCACGCGCCAGCCTGGCGGCAGCAAGCCTGGTGCCGCCATGCCCACCAGCCCCACCGCGCTGCGCCAGTGGGCCTGGCGGGTGTTCCGCTGGCTGGTGATCGCCTGGATCTGGGGCGCCCTAGCCGCCGCCCTGGTGCTGTTCTGGTTCGCCCGCGACCTGCCGCGGCCCGAGACCGCGCTCGACGCTGCCCGCCGCCCCGGCCTGACCCTGCAGGACCGCAGCGGACGCACCTTCGCCACCTTCGGCGACGTGGTCGGCGACTCCCTCCGCCTGCGCGACATGCCGAAATGGCTGCCCGCCGCCGCCGTCGCGGTGGAGGACCGGCGCTTCTACCATCACCTCGGCGTGGACCCGGTCGGCATCGCCCGCGCCATCTACACCAACCTGCGCTACCGCAAGCTGTCCCAGGGCGGCTCCACCATCACCCAGCAGGTCGCCAAGAACCTGTTCCTGACCAACGCCCGCACCTTCCGCCGCAAGGTGCAGGAGTTGATGCTGACCCTGTGGCTGGAGCACAGTTTCACCAAGACCGAGATCCTCGAAATCTGGCTGAACCGCGTTTACCTCGGCAGCGGCGCCTGGGGGGTGGACGCGGCGGCGCGGCAATACTTCGGCGTTTCCGCCCGGCGCCTGAACCTGTGGCAGTCCGCCGTCCTGGCCGGAGTGCCCCGCGCGCCCAGCCGCATCAACCCCCGCGCCGACTCCACCGCCGCCGCCGCCCGCGGGCGGGACGTCCTGGCGGCGATGGCCGACACCGGCGTCATCACCGCAACCGAGGCCGAGGTCGCCGGCGCCGCCATCTCCTTCCCCCCGCGCCCGGCGACCGCCGGCTGGTTCGCCGACTGGGCCGCCGAGGCCTCCGCCGCCGTCATCCCCCCCGGCGCCGACGCCGTGCTGCACACCACCCTGGACAGCCGGCTGCAGGGCGTGGTCGAGGCCCGGCTGGCCACCATCCTCGACGGCCCAGGGGCGGCGCTGGGCGTAGGGCAGGGGGCGGTCGTGGTAATGGACGCCGCCACCGGCGCCGTCCGCGCGATGGCCGGCGGCCGCGACTGGCGCACCAGCCCCTACAACCGCGCCACCGCGGCCCGGCGCCAACCGGGATCGGCCTTCAAGCCCTTCGTCTGGCTGGCGGCGCTGGAGGGCGGCCTGCGCCCGGACGACACCGTGCTCGACGCGCCGCTGCGGATCGGCACCTGGTCGCCGGGCAACTTCGAGGGGACGTATCGCGGCGAGATCACGCTGGAGGACGCGCTGGCCTACTCCGTCAACACCGCGTCCGTACGCCTGATGCAGCGGGCCGGCGGCCCGCGCACCGTGGCGTCCGTGGCCCGGCGGCTAGGCGTGGCGGACACCCTGCCAGCCGACCTGTCCCTGGCGCTGGGCACCGGAGAGGTTGGGTTGATGGAGCTGGCCTCCGCCTACTCCGTGCTGTTCAACGGCGGCATGGCGGTGGCGCCGCGCGGGATCGAGTCCGCGGAGGCCGACCGCAAGGGCGTGCCGATGCCGCACCCGGCGGCGGAGCGGCTGGTGGACGCCGGGCTGGCAGCCGACATGGTGCGGATGATGGTCGCCGTGGTGTCCCGCGGCAGCGGCAAGGCCGCGTCGGTGCCAGGCCGGTTCGTGGCGGGGAAGACAGGGACGACGCAGGATTACCGCGACGCCTGGTTCGTGGGCGCAGTCGGCACGCCGGGCGTCGTCGGCGGCACGGTGATCGCCGTCTGGATGGGGAACGATGACGGCCACGCGATGAAGGGAGTGACGGGCAGCTCCCTGCCGGCAAGGCTGTTCCGGGAAGTGGCGGCGGAGGTCCGGTGAGGGGGCATGTTCAGGGTGGCGGACACGACAGTGTTGGTATCTATGACGTAGATGCTCAGCCTCGGCGCTCCGCGTTATAGGCTGCAAGTTCGGCGTCAATGTCCGGCTCGGTCAGGCCAGCGGTTTCTGCCTCGGCTGACGTGCGCTTGAGGAGGGCGATGAGCGGGTCGTCTGCGTCAGGCCGGACGAGCGGGTATGACGCCTTGAGAGATTTGGACAAGCAATGGGACTTTTTGACGGTTGAACAAACGCATAGAATAAATCTCTTTTTAATGATGGTATAGCAGAACAAGCTCGATTCGAAAGGTTTGTGGCTTTAGATGTGAGAGCTGTAGATGTAAAATTCCAACTCCAATCTACATAGGAGAAAACTTAGCCTTGAGTGTGGCTATGATTTCATGCTCCAAATTGGCTCATCTCCGTTTTAAGAAATATGAGACTACTATCAACGATCTCCTCCACATAAGCAAATTCGTCTGAGGCGATATTAACCACCACCTGCTCAACACCGCCAAATCGCCCCTCGCCAAAACCACCCTCACCCCATCCTATAGAACGTGCGTCAATCTGCGACGCTTTTATAATTTTCGGATTATGCTTTGTGAGGTGAACATGCTTCTGTGCTTTGGCAATATCTCGAAGAAGTTCAAACGATTGGTTACGGCTGGCTAAAGTCTGTCGATAATGTGAGTCATCTCTGATGGTTGCAACAGCCGCTAAACCTCTTACCTTCGCCCACACATAAAGATGAGCCGCCAATGCATCCACAGCGTTGACGGCATTGAACGCATGTCGCACATCATGAAAATTCCCATGAAAGTCTACAACGTTTGGTTGGACAACTACGTTAAGGAATTCACGCGGGGTCATCTGGTCCATCTCATATAGGATTTATGTTTATTGTCAGGATCTCTAACGATAGTCTATATGTTCCCCTCGCACGCTCTAAAAATCTAGGTAGCCATCGAATGGCTTAAAGACTGCCTCATCGTCTCTCCCTCCCGAAAACCCCCAAATCCAACCCTCGCAACTTCGGCGCCCGCAACGCCGTCACCGCCACCACCCCCAGAGTCACCAGCCCGCCCGCCCACACCGCCGGCGGCGCCCCCATCAGGCTCGCCGCCACCCCGCTCTCGAACGCGCCGAGCTCGTTCGACGACGACAGGAACACCAGGCGCACCGCCGCGATCCGCCCTCGCATCGCCTCCGGCGACGCCAGCCGCAGGATCGCCCGGCGGATCACCACGCTCACCCCGTCGCAAAACCCCGCCAGGAACAGCGCCGCCACCGACAGCGGCAGCGACCGCGACAGCCCGAACACCACCATCGCCCCACCGAACCCGGCGATCACCCCATGCAGCACCAGCCCCGCCCGCCGTGGCGGCACCAGCCGCGTCGCGAACGCCGCCGCCGCCAACGACCCCGCCGCGCTGGCCGAGCGAAGCAGCCCGAAACCCGCCGGCCCCGCCCCCAGCACGTCCGTCGCAAACACCGGCAGCAGCGCCGTAGCCCCGCCGAAGAACACCGCGAACAAATCCAGCGCCATGCTCCCCAGCAGGACCTCGCTGCGGAACACAAAGGCCACGCCCTCCCGGATGGACCGCCACACCCCGGCGCCCCCCTCCGTCGCCTCCGGCACCGGTGCTTCCGGCACCCCCGCCGCCATGACGGCCGCGGACCCCACGAACAGCACAGCCAGCCCGGCATAGGTGCCCGCCGGCCCCAGCGCCGCCCAGGCCAGCCCGCCCAACGCCGGCCCCAGCATGGTCGCCGTCCGTCCGGTCGTGGCCAGCAGCGCCAGGCCGCGCAGCAGCCCCGCCACCGGCACGACATGCGCCTCCAGCCCCGACAGCGCTGGGTCCGCGAACGCGCCGATGGCCCCGGTCAGCACCGCGGCGCCAAACAGCGCCGGGAGCGCATGACCGCTCCCCGCCGCCGCAGCCAGCGCCGCCGCCAGCAGCGAAAGCGCCGCGGTCCCCAGCAGCACGATCCGCCGCCGCGGCAGCCGGTCAGCAACGTGCCCGCCATACAGCACCAGCCCAATTCCCGGCGCCGCCTCCGCCAGCCCCAGCCAGCCCAGGTCCAGCGGATTGCGCGTCAGCTCATAGACCTGGAACCCCAGCAGCACCGTCAGGGCGGACGACGCCAGCCGCTCCAGCGAATTCGCCGCCAGGAAGGCTGAGAAAACGAGGTTGCGCAGGGCGCTCGGCACCGCAGGCGTCACGTCAGCCAGGGGTCGGGCGCTTTCTTCTAGGGGCTGGCGGGACCGTCATTATGAACCGCCTCCCCGGCGCCGCACTCCAACACCTGGCGGGGCGGCCTTGACGTGCCAGGCCGCCGCGCTCCGTCCAAGGGCGGCGGCTAGAGCGATTGCAGTCAGGTCCGGGCGCGCAGCAGCCGGATCTGAAGCTGCAAATCTTTGCTCGCAAACAAAAAAGCTAGACAGGTTTGCGTCCGGTATGGACGCAAACCTGTCTAGCGGCGGCTGTGCCCCGGCCGCGCTGGCGCTGCACGGGATCACCCAACGCGCATCAGGCCGGCGCCCTCGGAGTCCAGCCACCGCGTCGCGGCGCCGCGGTGCGGCGTCAATTGCCCGACCAGCGTCCAGAACGCCCGGCTGTGGTCCATGTGCCGGAGGTGCGCGACCTCATGCGCCGCCACGTAGTCCTGCACGGCGGGGGGCGCCATCACCAGCCGCCAGTTGAACATCAGCGTGCCGTCGGCCGTGCAGCTCCCCCAGCGGGTGCGCGTATCCTTGACCACGACCCGGCGCGGCATCAGCCCGGCCGGCCCCGCCTTGGCAAGCGCCTGTGCGGCCAGGCGCCGCCGAGCCTCCGCGCGCAGGAAGTCGGCAGCGCGACGGGCCAGAAACTCGGGCGCCCCGGCCACATGCAGGGTGCCGCCATCGAGCCAGGCGCCGACTGCGCCGGGAGCGTGGCGGATGCTGTGCGGGGCGCCGTGGATCGGGACGGTGGCGCCGTCCCGCAGCAGAATCGGCTGCGGCAGGCGGGCCAGCCGCTCGGCCACCCATCCCGCGTTGTCCAGCAGCAGCGCCCTGCCCGCGGCGGCGGTGGCGCGGGGCGGCAGCGTGATAACGACGGCGCCGGAGCGCGGGTCTATCCGCAGGCTGACCTTGCGCGCCCGCGTGCTGCGGCGCCACTGGACCGGGATGGGGCCGCCGGGGAGGGCGACGGTTTCAGGACTGCGGACCGCCATGGCGGCAGGATGGGCGACAGGCGCACGCTCGGCAATCCTTTCTCCCTGCTCCCGTGCGAGAGGGCCGGGGTCACAGACACTAAAATCATGCCGGCGACCGCCTGCGTTGTCCTTGCTCGTCATTGCGAGGCGCGCAGCGCCGCGGCAAACCAGGGGCCGCACAGGCAAGCCGTTGTCATGCGGCATCTGCCACGCCGCAAGCGGCTCGCAATGACAGCGCAAAGCAGGCGGGAAATGCCACCCGCCGCCTGAGTCAGCGCCTGTAAGGGCCCGGCGTGAGGCCGTTCCCAGGACCCGCTCACCCCGGCGCCTTCCCGGACGGGGATGGCGATGCAAGCACCTCCGCGTCCCCATCCGCACCACGGGCCAGGGCGGCGGCCACGCGCGCGGCGACCGCTTCGCGGTAGTGCAGCGGGTCCCAGTAGTTTGACCGGTCCGTCGTGATCGTGCTCTGCACCATGAAGTCCAGCACCGATGCTCCGCGCGCCGCGGCCACCCTCGTCGCGGCCTGCTTGCACGCCGCCCACCACGCCGCGGTCTGGCTGCCTGGCGCACCCTGCTGGCTGACGTGGTTGGGCGTGAAATAAAGCGCCACGCGCGTGCCCGGCGGCAGCGGCGCCAGCGCGTCCTGTAGCATTCCCAGCGCCGGAAACACGAAGTGCTGCCCCTCGGCGGCCGGCGATGCGTCCACCAGCGGCCAGCGGGCGAAGGCGGCGTCCACACGCCCAGGGTCATAGGCTGCGTCGTCCGGCACGAATCTGGTGTAGCCGTCCAGGCCATAGCGGCGGCGCTTCCATTCCACCATGACAGCAAACTGGTTCGCCGCCTCCTGCACGGCGTAGGGGGTCAGCATGTGGCCGTAGGCGGGCCACAGGCCGGTCCCATACATCCACTCCGGGAACGGCCGGCCGGTGGTGCGGCTGATGGCGGGCTGGCACCATTCCGTGTCCAGCCCGACAACGATGGCGCGCGGCGCCGGGTGGGCGCGCAGGAACACCTGCAGCATCCGGGTCTGCTCCCAGGCGGTGGCGCTGTTCATGGACAGGTTGACGAAGTGCGCCCCGAATCCGGGGTCGAGATGCGCCGGCTGCAGCAGGCGGGAGGTGGAGGTGCCGAACACCGCCGAATCGAAGCGCAGGCTGCGCGCCAGCGCCGGAAAGGAGAAGCGCGCATTGGTGCTGATCGGCACCCGCCGCAGCGGCGGCGACAGCGGCAGCGTGTCCCACGGGTCCACCAGTACGACGAAGCCCCAAAGCACCGCCACCGCGCCCAATACGGTCAGCACCATGGCGCGGAATGTCCGGCGCCAGGCAGCCGGGTCCGGCGAAGGGTCAGAACTGGAAATAGATGAACTCGTTCGGCAGCCGCCCGCCCGCGAGCAGCAGCAGCCCGGCCAGCGCCGCCCCGGCCGGCACAGCAACCCAGGGCGATGGCCGCCACCGCCCCAGCGCCGCGGCCTGGCTGGTCGGGCCGATCAGCGCAACGGCGGTCGCCAGCACCAGGATCGGCGCCTCAAGCCTGACCCGGCCCACGCCATGCAGCCCGGCCATCCCGGACAGCACATGCAAGGCGGTGGAGAAATCCGGCGCCCGGAACGGCACCCACGCCGCCGTCACGAACAATAGGGTCAACGCCCATCCCACCCCCGCCGGCAGCCGCAGCCCACGCCGGTCCCAGGCTCCATTGACCGCCAACGCCAAGCCATGCAGCCCGCCCCAGGCGACGAAGGTCCAGGCCGCCCCGTGCCACAGTCCGCCCAGCAGCATCGTCAGCACCACGTTGCCCGCCTGCGACCCCCGCCGGCTGCCGCCCAGAGGGATATAGATGTAGTCGCGGAGGAACCGGGACAGCGTCATGTGCCACCGGCGCCAGAACTCGCGGATGCCGCCGGCCCGGTACGGCGCGTCGAAGTTGAACGGCAGCCGCAGGCCGAACATCAGCGCCAGCCCGATGGCCATGTCGGAGTAGCCGGAGAAATCCAGGTAGATCTGCAGCGCATACCCCCCGGCCGCCGCCCAGCCCTCGGCAAGGTTGAGCGGCCCTGCCGCCGCCTGCGCGAACAGCGCATCCGGCAGGGGCGCCAGGCTGTCTGCCAGCCCGGACTTCTTGGCGCATCCGATGGTGAACAGCGCCAGCCCGCGCGACAGGTTCTCCCACATGGCGGGTCCGTGCGGGTCGCGGGCGAACTGCGGGATGATCTCGTTATGGCGCACCAGCGGCCCGGCGATCAGTTGCGGGAAGAACGTCACGAAGGCGAAGAAGTCCAGCAGCCCATACACGTGCCGGTCGCCGCGCCGCAGGTCCACCAGGTAGCTGATCTTCTGGAACGTGAAGAACGATACCCCCAGCGGCAGGATAATCCCGAACGGGGTGAATGGCATTCCCAGCACCGCCGCCACGTTGGCGCCAAGGAAGTCCGCATACTTGCACACCCCCAGGACCCCGAGGTTCAGCGCGATGCCAAGCCCCAGGATGCCCCGCCGGCGGTATGCCGCCCACCAGCGCACGACCAGCCAGTTGGCCAGCGTCAGCCCAACCAGCGCCGGCACGAACCGCACATCCCAGAACCCATAGAATGCCAGCGACGCCCCCACGAGCACCGCCTGCCGCCCCGCATGGCTGCGCGCGGCATAGAACAAACCCAGCGCCACGGGCAGAAAACCCAGGACGAACGCCTGCGTATTGAACAGCATCCCGGCACCATGCCCAAAACCGCCCTTGGCCGCAGCCCCGGGACATGGGCATGGTTGCTACAGGCCGTAGCGTTGACAAGCCACCCCCGGAGTCGCCCTGTGTCCCCGATGCACCCGTCCCATATCCTTCTCGTCGAGGACGAACCGCTGCAGCGCGAGATGATTGCGGAGTCGCTCAGCAGCGCCGGCTATGAGGTCACGGCCACCCGCACCGGGGACGAGGCGGCGATTCTGCTCGCCGACCGCGACCGGTTCGACGCGCTGCTGACCGATATCGCGATCCCCGGACGCATAGACGGCATCGGCCTGGCCGAGCACGCCCGGCAGGTGCATCCCGACCTGCCGATCCTGTTCGTGTCCGGGGGTGCCGCCAACCTGCGCCGGGCCGAGGCGCTCGCGCCGCCCACGGCCTGCATGAGCAAGCCGTTCGAGGCGGTGACGCTGCTGCGGGCCATCGGGCAGTTGATCGGGACGGATTGATCCCAGCCGCCCCTAGCTGTGGCGCCGGGGTTTCCGTCATTGCGAGCCGCCTGCGGGGCGGCAGGGTCCGTGCTGGCCGCTTCTGGATCGCCATGCCGCTGCGCCCCTGGCCATGACGGGCCGGAACCAAAGGCCGGCGGAATGAGCCGGCCGGCCGGGTTGGCGCCCTTCTGAGTCCGGGCGCTCCGGCCCGGCTGCGCCTTTACCCGTTGGAAACGCCGATGGCTCACCCTGCACCGGCCCGGCGCTTCTGCCTGGTATGGGCTGGAGGTTGGCCGTGTCCCCCCGCAACACCTTGCTCTATCGTCGGTTCATCGTGCTGCCGCGTGCGCTGTGGCCGCGCCTGGCGGTGCTGATGCTGATGGCGACAGGGCCGATGGTGGCGGTGCTGGTGCTCTCCGCGATGGCGGATGGCCGCCGGGTTGTCGAGGCTGCGGGCGAGCAGGTGGTGCAGATGGCGCGCTTGGCTGCGGAGCAGCAGGACGACGCGCTGCAGGAGGCAATCAGCCTGTTGCACGTCCTGGCCCGGGTCGGCGCCGTGCAGGAGCAGCAGGAGGGAGGCTGCGGCGACCTGCTGCGCAACGTTGCGGCGGATCACCCGCGGATAGACGCCCTCGCAGTGGCGGGCAGGGACGGGACCGTCGTGTGCGGCAGCCGTCCCGGCGCCAAAGGGCTGAACGTCGCGGACCGGCCATATTTCCGCGAGGTCATGGCCGATGACGGAGCCAGCGCGGTGATCAGCAACCTGACGATCAGCCGGCTGTCCGGTAAGCTGACGGTGTTCGTGGTAGTGCCCATCCGTGCCGGCGGGGTGAAGACCGGCGCCGTGATCGCATCCCTGAACCTGGCCTGGTTCGTCCATCTGGGGGAGCGGCTGCCGTATGGGAGGGACGAGCTGCTGCAGGTGCTGGACAGCCGCGACGGCTCCATCATCGCCCGCGCCCCCGACCGCTCCGCCATGATCGGGCAGGCTGTTCCGGCCCATCCCGTGCTGCAGGCGTTGCGTGATAGCCCGATGGGCGGCTCCGTCGTGGCGCCGGACCTGGACGGCACTAGGCGGATCTTCGGTTTTGCGCCGCTGCCCGGCCGCGGCAGCAGCATCGTCGTCGCCGTCGGCCTGCTGGAGGCGGAGGTCCGGCGGGAAGCAGACTTGCGCTCGGGCTATGCCCTTGCGGTTGCGCTGGGAGCGGTGGCGTTTGCGGTGCTGGCTGCCTGGCTGTCGGCGCAGCACGCGCTGCTGCGTCCGATACGCAGCCTGGCGATGGCGGCGCGGCAGGTGGGCAGCGGGAACCTGCAGGCCCATGCGCCGATGGGACGCGGCGCGGCGCAGGAATTGCGCGCGCTTGCCTCCGCATTCGCCCGCATGGCCCGGCGCCTGCGTCAGCGGGACGACCGCATCGCCGGCATGGGACGGCAGCTCGCCGCCAGCGAGGCGCATCACCGTCTGCTGGCGGACACCGCGACGGACGTAATCGCGCGGTTCGACCTGCAGTTCCGCCACGCCTACGTGTCCCCGTCCTGCCACGAGGTGCTGGGGTACCGGCCGGAGGAGCTGACCGGGCGGCATCTGTCCGACGTGGTGATGCGGGATGACTGGGCGGAGGTGGACTCCTCGCTCGTGCTGCCGCTGATCGGCGGGCGCCTGACGGTGCGCGTCACCTACCGCGCCCTGCGCGCCGATGGCCGGACCACCTGGGTCGAGAGCGATGGCCGCCGGCTCGCAGATGGCACCGGGTATGTGTTCGTCAGCCGCGACGTGTCGGCGCGCAAGCTGCTGGAGCAGCAGTTGGAGGAGGCGAACCTTCAGTTGCGCGTCCTGGTGCGTCAGGACGGGCTGACCAGCCTGGGCAACCGCCGGCACTTCGACGACGTGCTCGGCACCGAGTATCGCCGGGCGATGCGGGACAGCGAGCCGCTGTCGCTCATTATGGTGGACGTGGACCGGTTCAAGACGTTCAACGACCTGTATGGGCATCCAGCCGGGGACGCCTGCCTGCGGGGCGTCGGCGGCGCCTTGGCCGGGGCGCTGCGCCGCCCGGCGGACCTGGCCGCGCGTTATGGCGGGGAGGAGTTCGCGGTGCTGCTGCCCTGCACGGACGAGGCAGGCGCGCTGGCGACGGCGGCGCGCATCCAGGAGGCGATGCGTGCCATGGCGATGCCGCATGCCGGGTCCGAGTTCGGCATCGTCACGCTCAGCATGGGCATTGCGGCGCTGGCGCCCGGCGGCGCCGGTGCCGGCCCGGCTGCGTTGGTGGAGGCGGCGGACGCCGCGCTTTATGCCGCCAAGCGGTCTGGAAGGAACACGGCGCACCTAGCGGGTGCTTGAGTGCCGGTTTGGCGATGTGCTGCGCTGGCCGTCTGACGCGGCTCTTGTGTGCCCGCGTCGCCCAACAAAGGCGTTGGGCAGAGCCTATGGGCCGATGCCCGCTCCGCTCCGTTGCTCGGCAAGCCACGACGGCCGGCCCCACGTAGTGCATCCTCGACCGGGCGCTGGCGTCAGGCGGACTGGCTCAGCACCAGGCGCCGCCGCCGGGCGTGGCGGAGCGGCAGGGCGGCGTAAACGTCCTTGACCGCCTCGGTGATGGTCACCCCGGCCAACCGCGGCGCGATCCGGCGCCCCGCGCGCTCCCACAGCGGCGCGGCGCGCAGCACCAGCCTCACGTGGGTCGGCGGCACATACAGCGCCGTCGCCCGCCGCTCGACGCTGAACAGGCTGGCCTGCAGCAGGCGGCCGACCTGTCCCTGGGAGTAGGGCTGGCCGTGGCCGAATGGCGTGCTCTCGACATGGGCCCAAACGCCGACGCGGTTGGGCGCCACGACCAGCAGGCGTCCGTCGTCGCGCAGCACGCGCCAGACTTCCCGCAGCAGCAGGCGGGCGTTTTCCGAGGCTTCCAGCCCGTGCACGAGCAGGATGCGGTCGAAGTGCAGGTCGGGGAAGGGCAGGGAGTCTTCCTCCACCGTGACGGACAGGTTGGGATGGCCGGCGGGCCAGCGCGCGACGCCGACCTGCGCCGGAGTGCCGACGATGCAGCGCGCCGCCGTCTCCCTCCAGGGCCGCAGGTAAGGCGCGGAGTAGCCGAGGCCGAGCACCTGCAGCCCGGCGACGCTGGGCCACAGCGCCGCGACCTGGTCCCGCAGCAGCCGGCAGGCGACGGCGCCGCGGACGCTGCCATAGAACTCCGCCGTCATCTGGGCATCGGCTGTCATGCCATCCTTATAGCATGGCCGCCGTCACCTCGCCCGGCTTGCATCTCTCCGGCTTGCATCTCTCCGGCTTGCACCCCCCCTGGCCTGCACACCCCCGCCTTGCACACCCCGGTCCCGCCGGTCCACGGTGCCGGCCTGCGTTGCCGAGGTCCCCATGCCGCTCCATGCCCAGGCCATCCCGATCCTATCCGACAACTACGCTTGGCTGCTGCGGGACGAGGGGACCGGCGCCGTGGGCCTGGTGGACCCGGCCGACGCCGGCGCCTGCATCGCGGCGGTCGAGGCCGCCGGAGGCCGGCTGGACATGATCCTGCTGACGCACCACCACGATGACCACATCGCCGGGGTGGATGCGGTGCGCGCCCGCTATGGCTGCCCAGTGGTCGGCGCCGCCGCCGACGCCCGGCGCCTGCCGCGGCTGGACCAGGCGGTGCGGGAAGGCGACGAGGTGACGTTGGGCGGGTCCAGGCTGCGGGTGATTGATACGCCAGGGCATACGGTGGGCCACATCTCTTACTTCAGCGACGGGTCCGCGCCGGTGCTGCTGTGCGGCGACACGCTGTTCAGCCTGGGCTGCGGCCGGCTGCTGGAGGGTACGGCCGCCGACATGTTCGCCAGCCTGCACAAGCTGGCCGCGCTGCCGGTGGCCACGCTGGTCTGCTGCGGCCATGAGTATACCCAGTCCAACGCCCGCTTCGCCCTGCATTTGGACGGCCGCAACCAGGCGCTGCGGACCCGCGCCGCCACGGTGAACCGGCTGCGCGCCGCAGGATCACCGACGGTGCCGAGCATGCTGGGCGACGAGCTGGCGGAGAACCCGTTCCTGCGGGCGTCCACCGCCGAGGCGCTCGGTGCGATCAGATCCCAGAAGGACCAGTTCCGATGAAGCTGTACTACTCGCCGACCAGCCCTTATGTACGCAAGGTCGCGGCGTGCGCGATTGCCTGCGGGCTGCACGACCAGATCCAGCGGATCGAGACCAACCCGCACGCGTCGCCGCCGGCGCTGGTCGGGGACAACCCGCTATCCAAGGTGCCTTGCCTGGTCACCGAAGACGGCCTGGCGCTGTTCGATAGTCCGGTCATCTGCGAATACCTGGACGCCGTGGGGGAGGGCAGCCTATTTCCGCCAGCCGGGCCGTTGCGGTGGCGGGCGCTCAAGCTGCAGGCGATCGGCGACGGCATCATGGACGCCGCGGTGATGCGCCGCATGGAGATGGGCCGCCCAGCCGAGGAGGCCCGCACCGCCAACATGGCCCGGCAGGCGGCATCGGTCGTCCGGTCGCTGGACCAACTGCAAGCGGCGCCGCTGGCCGACCACCTGGACATCGGCACCATTACGGTCGCCTGCGCGCTGGGCTACCTGGACCTGCGGTTCGCTGACGACAAATGGCGGGAGGGGCGGCCGGCGCTGGCGGCATGGTATGCGGCAATGGAGCGCCGGCCGGAGATCGCGGGTACGGTAGCGCCGTCCTAGCGGGCCAGGGCTGCCCGGGTTCGCCGCCTCTGCGATGCCGGTCCGAAGCTCAGGCCGGTCTTCGGACCGCTGGCGGGTCGGATGCCACGCAGCCACGCGCGCCAAGGGTCATCCCGGGATCATCCAGGGCACGACATACTGCTGCAGCACGACAAGGATGCCGAGCAGGAAGGTCAGCGCGACGCTGTGCTTGAACGTGCGTGCGAGCACCACGCCCTCCTGGCCCCGCAGGTCGGTGACGGACACGCCGGTGGCGATGTTCTGGGGCGAGATCATCTTGCCCATCACGCCGCCCGAGGAGTTGGTCGCGGCGATCAGTACCGGGTTGAGGCCGAGCTGGTTCGCCGCCACTACCTGCAGGTTGCCGAACAACGCGTTCCCGGAGGTGTCGCTGCCGGACAGGAACACCGCGACCCAGCCCAGGAACGGCGACAGCAGCGGGAACAGGATGCCGGCCGAGGCGACGCCCTTGCCGAGCGTGTAGTTGAGGCCGGAGTAGTTCATCAGGTAGGCAAGGCCGACGATCAGCGCCACCGTCAGGATCGCGATGCGGCTCTGCCGCCAGGTCTGCGCGGCGCATTGCAGGAACCGGCCCGGCCCGACGCCGACGACGACGGCGGTGAGGATCGCCGACAGCAGGATCGCCGTGCCGGTGGCCAGCGGCTGGAACACATACAGCGCCGCATACGGCTTGTCATACAGCGTGATGAGCACCTGGTTGTGCAGGCCCGGCCACTGGAAGGTCTGCTGCCCCAGGGCGAACACCTTGAAGTGCGTCCAGGCGATCACGACGGCGGACACCAGGATCCAGGGCACCCAGCCCTGCCAGGCCGGCACCGTGCTCCGCGCCCGCACGGCCACCACGTCCGCGCCGACTGCCCGTGCCGCCGCACCCGGGGCCGCCGCAGCGCGATGCATGGCGAACTCCGGCGCCGGCGCCGGCGACCACACCCGCAGGAAGCCCAGGGTGGCGACCAGGGCGCACAGGGACGACAGCACGTCGGTCAGCGCGTAGTCGAGGTAGTTCGACGACACGAACTGGCCCAGCGCGAAGCTGCCGCCGGCGACCAGCAGCACCGGCCACAGTGCGCGGACCGACCGCATGCCGCCATAGAGCGCCATGACGTAGAAGGGCAGCAACATGGCCATGAAGGGGAGCTGGCGACCGATCATGGCGCCGAGCGTCACCGGGGACAGGCCGGTGACCTGGCCCAGCACCGTCACCGGGGCGCCGAGCGCCCCAAACGCGACCGGCGCGGTGTTGAATATCAAGGTGAAGGTCAGCGCCTCCAGCGGCGCGAAGCCGACCAGGATCAGCAGCGCGCTGGTGATCGCCACCGGCGTGCCGAAGCCGGAGATGCCCTCCAGCAGGCAGCCGAAGCAGAAGCCGATCACGACCAGCACGATCCGGCGGTCGTCGGGCAGGTTGTCGAGCACCCAGTCGCGGAACGCGTCGAAGCGGCCGGACACGACGGCGATATTATATAGCAGCAGCGCGTTGAACACGATCCACATGACCGGCCAGACCGCGAACACCGCCCCGGCGGCGACGCTGTCCAGCGCCAGGCCAGGCGGGAACTGCCAGACGAGGATCGCCACGGCCAGGCCGACAACGAGGCCGCCCAGGGAAGACTGCCATGCGGGCCGGCGCAGCACGCCCAGCATGACCAGGACTGTGACGATGGGCAGGGCCGCGACCAGGAACGACAGCGGCAGGCTGCCGGCCACCGGCGTCACGAGTTGATGGAACATTCTTACTCCCAGGATCAGGGGCGCGTGTTGCGCTTTGCCATCAGCCTACAGGCTTGCCGCTCGCGGTGCGAGGCGCACACCGGCACACAATTCTGTTCATTCCTGCGTAGTGAGCCGTTTTCGGGTCATCTGCTACCGGGTTGCATCGTGACCGCAGCGGGTTAGCGCCGCCGGAGCACGGGCGCCGCTGCGCCCCAGGCTGGACCGCGGCACGCGGCATGGCGTGGTGTTTCTAAGGGCGCACTGACCCTCACGCTCCGGCGCGGCCCGGCGCGGCTGCCACGAACCCGCCCGCGGCCACGAGTGCCGCCGCCGCGACGGTCGTCACGGTGAAGGGCGCCAGCCCGGCCGCGGCCAGGATCAGGGTGGACAGCACCGGCGTCGCAAAGGCCAGCGTGCCGAGGAGCCGCGGGTCCCCACGCTTCATGCCACGGTCCCACAGCACGAAGGCGGCGCCAACCGGACCCAGACCGAGCGCCAGCACCGCGGCCCAGGCGGACGCGTCCAAGGCAACGGTGGCCTCCGATATCAGGTGGGTCCCACCCGCCAGCACGGCCGTCCCCGCGCAGAACCCGGCCATCGCGCCGGGCGGTACGCCGGGGAAGCGCCGGGACAGGACGGAATACAGCGCCCACACCACCGCGCTCGCTGCCGCCAACGCGTAGCCCAGCGCCGCCCCGGCTGGGAATGCCGCGCCGCCGCTCAGCAGTATCGCGCAGCCGGCCAGGGCCAGCGCCGTGCCCAACCCATGACGTAAGGTCAGCCGCATCCCGAGCAGCGCGGCCGACAACAGCACGATGAGCAGCGGCCAGGTATAGTTGATGAGGTTCGCCGTAGCCGCCGGGGCACGGGCCAGCGAGGCAAAGTAGAGGGCGTGAAAGCCGAACAGCCCGCCGACGCCGTGCAGCCATGCGAGGGGCGGCTGCCGCAAGTCCTGCAACCGCCCGCTTGCTGCAAGCCAGGCCAGCCCCAGCCCGCCGGACACCGCAAAGCTCATTGCCGTAAGCTGCAGCGGCGGCACCCCGGATGCGGCGCGGGACAGCAGGGCCAGCACGGCCCACAGCCCGATTGCGCCGCACCCGGCGAGGGTCGCGCCCCGCACGGGCGCGCCCACCCCCTAGTACATGTGCTGGCCGCCGTTGATGGACAGCGTGGACCCGGTGATGAAGTCGCCGTCGTCCGCCGTCAGGAACGCCACTCCGCGGGCGATGTCCTCGGCATGGCCGAGCCGGCCCATCGGGATGCGGGCGATGATTTTGGCCAGAACGTCGGGCGGCACGGCGCGCACCATCTCGGTGTCCACGTAGCCCGGTGCGATGGCGTTCACCGTTATGCCGAACCGCGCGCCTTCTTGCGCCAGCGCCTTGGTGAAGCCGTGGATGCCGGACTTGGCGGCGGCGTAGTTCACCTGGCCATATTGCCCAGCCTGGCCATTGATGCTGCCGATGTTGACGACCCGGCCGAACTTCGCCGCGCGCATCGCATCGAACGTCAGCTTGCACAGGTTGAAGCAACTGCCGAGGTTGGTGTCCAGCACCGCGTCCCACATGTCGCGGGTCATCTTGCTCATGGTCGTGTCGCGGGTGATGCCGGCGTTGTTGACCAGGATCTCGACGGGTCCATGCTCCTCGTGGATGCGCTTCACCGCTGCCTCGCAAGCGGCAAAGTCACCAGCATCGAACCTGATGTTCGGGATGCCGTGCTCCCCAGTGAAGGCCTTTGCCGCGGCATCATTGCCAGCGTAGCTTGCGACGACGCTCCGTCCAGCGGATTTCAGCGCCACGCTGATGGCCGCGCCGATTCCGCGCGTGCCGCCCGTGACGAGTGCTACTCGTGCCATATTCTTGGTTCCTCCCTAACTCAGCGGTCCCATGTTGGCCGCTTTGCCAGGGAGGGTCCAGGGGTCAGGCCGTCACCGCTCCAGGCACATGGCAACGCCCATGCCGCCGCCGATGCACAGGGTCGCCAGACCCTTCTTGGCGTCGCGCTTCTGCATCTCGTGCAGCAGCGTCACGAGGATGCGGGCGCCTGACGCACCGATCGGGTGGCCGATGGCGATGGCGCCGCCGTTCACGTTCACCTTAGCGGTGTCCCAGCCCATATCCTTGTTAACGGCGGCGGCCTGGGCGGCGAAGGCCTCGTTGGCCTCGATCAGGTCCAGGTCGCCGGCGGACCAGCCGGCGCGCTGCAAGGCCTTGCGGCTGCTGGGGATGGGTCCGGTGCCCATGACCGCCGGGTCCACCCCGGCGGTGGCGAAGCTGGCGATGCGGGCCAGCGGCGTCAGGCCGCGCTTGGCGGCCTCGGAGGCCGACATCACCACCAGGGCGGCGGCGCCGTCGTTGATGCCGCTGGCGTTGCCGGCGGTGACGGTGCCTTCCTTGCTGAAGGCCGGGCGCAGCTTGGCCATCGCCTCGACGGTGCTGTCATGGCGGATGTACTCATCGTCGGCCACGACCACGTCGCCCTTGCGGCCCTTCACCGTCACGGGGGCGATCTCGTCCTTGAAGCGGCCGGCCTTCTGCGCCGCGCTCGCCTTCTGCTGACTGCCGGCGGCAAGCTCGTCCTGCTGCTGGCGGGTGATCTGGAAGGCGGTGGCGACGTTCTCCGCCGTGGTGCCCATGTGGTAGCCGTGGAAGGCGTCCCACAGGCCGTCCTTCAGCATGGTGTCCACCAGGCCTAGTTCGCCCATCTTGGTGCCGGCGCGCAGGTATGCGGCGTGGTTGGACTGGCTCATGCTTTCCTGGCCGCCGGCGACGACGATGGCGCTCTCGCCGGTGCGTATCTGCTGGGCGGCGAGCGCCACGGTGCGCAGGCCGCTGCCGCAGACCTGGTTGATGCCGAATGCGGTGGCGCTGTCGGGGATGCCGGCGTTGCGGGCGGCCTGGCGGGCCGGGTTCTGGCCCTGGGCGGCGGTCAGCACCTGGCCGAGGATGACCTCGTCCACCTCCGCCGGGTCGAGGCCGATGCGCTCCATGGCAGCCTTGAGGGCGACGGTACCCAGGCTGTGAGCGGGCAGCGTGGCGAACCCGCCGCTGAAGCTGCCCACCGCCGTGCGGGCGGCGGACACGATAACGATGTCTTCCATCTTGGCTTCTCTCCCTTTGGTTGCGGAACCATAAGCCGTTACAGGGCGCGCAACCAGTGCAGCAGCGGCAGCCACAGCGCATCCCTGGCCCGCGGCCCCGCCACCATGCCGATGTGCCCGGCCTCGGGCTGGTGCAGCACGGCGCCAGGGATCAGGCCGGCGAGCGGCAGCGCGGATTTTGGAGGCACGATCCGGTCCCGGCCTGGAGCGGCGACGAAGGTGGGGACTGAAACCGCTGCTGGGTCCACGAGGCGGCCCGCAATGCGCCACCTGCCGCGGCCCGGCATGTTGTCGCCATACCATCCCGCCAACGCTTCGCGTGCGATGCGTGCCCCCAATGGAACGCCGTCGTTCAGCCAGTCCTCCAGCGCCACGAAGTCCCGCGCCGCGTCGCCTGCCTGGTCCAGCCGGCCGAACGCACGATACTTGGCGGCGATGGCGCCGGAGCCGGGCAGGGCGAAGAGGGTTTGCAGCGTATCCACCGGCAGGGCGCCGGTTGCAGCCAGCACCGGCTCCAGCAGCGGCAGGGCGGCGGCAAGCCGCAGCGCCTGTTCCCGCCCGGCGGCATGGAAGTCCCATGGCGTCGCCAGCAGCGCCAGCGCCCGTACCAGCTCCGGCCTGTGCAGCGTAGTGGCCAGCGTCAGCAGCCCGCCCATGCAGTAGCCCGCCAGCACGACGGGGGCGCCCACCGCCGTGATCGCCCGCTCCAGCGGGCCGGTGACGACGTCGCTGAGCGTCATCGCCCGCTCGGCCTCGCCCGGCCAGCCCCAGTCCAGCAGCAACGGGCGCATGCCTTGGCCGGCGAGCCAGCGCAGCAGGGAGCGGTCCGGCAACAGGTCGAGCACATAGGCACGGTTTACCAGGCTGGGCACGAACAGGATGGGCAGGGCGCCCGGCGCGGCATCCTGTCCGTAGTCGAGCAGCCTCGCATCGCCTTCCGTCCAGAGGGCCGGCGGGTCGGGCAGGGTGCGCTGCCAGGGATGGCGGCGGTAGGCGGCGATCCCTGCCACGAGGGCTGGATCAGCCCAGGCCGGGAGCAACCCCCCCGGCAGCGGCGATCCCGTCAGCGCCGTCTGCGGGGACGGCTGGCCCGGCGGCGCCAAGTGCAGCATCAGCGGCCGCGGGCCCCGGCGGCGCATCGGCCCCGGCAAGTCGGGACGGATCATAGAAGGAACCTGCCGGCGCCGCGCCTGCGGGCGGCCACGCATGCAGCAACGCGGCCTGCTGCGCGAGGTGCCTGGCGGCATGGTGCAGGGTATCGTGGAGCTCGCGGTCGGCAGCCAAGCCGGCCCATTCGCTTTGAAGGATCGTGGCCCAGTCGGCGGCGAGCCGTGCCTGTTCTGCGGGGGTCATGGCTGAGTCCGTAATGTGGCATGTTGCTTTGCAGCATAAATTGCTATGAGAAGGTCGTGATTGCTGCAACTGCGTGATACAACCACGGAACCCAGACACTGAGGACTATCATGGCCGACGCCCCCTTTGCCCCGTCCGACGCCACGTCCAGCCCGCCAGCGCCCACTTCTGGCACGCCGTCGCCGCCGACCCCGGTCGTGGTCAAGAAGTATGCGAACCGGCGGCTGTATAACACCGAAACCAGCAGCTACATCACCCTCGACAACTTGGCCGATATGATACGCGCCGGGCGGGACTTCGTTGTCTATGATGCGAAGTCTGGGGAGGACATCACCCGCGGTGTGCTGACGCAGATCATCGTCGAGGAGGAAAGCAAGGGCACGTCCATGCTGCCCACCGCCTTCTTGCGGCAGTTGATCGGCTTCTACGGCGACAGCCTGCAGGGCGTGGTGCCGCGCTACCTGGAAACCGCCATGTCGTCGTTCGCCCGGCAGCAGCAGCAGCTCCGTCAAGCGGTGCAGCAGTCCATCAGCCCGTTCCTGCCGGCCGGCGTCGAGGAGATGGGACGGCAGAACCTGGCGATGATCGAGCGCGCCATGAGCATGTTCAACCCGTTCCACCGCGGCACCGAGCCGCTGCCCCCCGCACCTGCGGTCGCGCCGGAGCACCCCACGCCAGCCCCGGCCGACCCGGCCGAGCTGGACCGGTTGCGGGTGGAGGTTTGGGAGCTGCGGTCCCGGCTTGCCGCGGCCCAGGCAGTTGCGCAACTGGATGCTGGAGCTACCGCGCCAGAGGCGGGTCCGGCAGCGGCCCCGGCAGCAGCGGCGTCAACGCCGGACGAGCCGCCGGCTGCAGCCGGGGAAGCGCCGCTGGCCGGGCCGATCGGAGCGGCAGGAGTCCTGGCGAAGGAAACGACGGGCAGCACGTCAGCCGTCGAGGCAGCCATACATCGGGCCGTGGACGCGGTGGCTGGCCATGCCGCACAAGCTGCGCCTGGTTTAGAGACGGGATACCCCGGCAACGCACCGGGCGGATCGAAGGCTGCCTCACCCCTGTCAACGGCCCGCCGGACCAAGACTGCCCGTAGCAAGATTTAGACCGGCCTGTCCAAACTGGGCACAGGCTGGCCTAGCTTTTTCTGCGAGCAAAGGAGACTGGCAGCTTCAGGTCCGGTTGCTGGCGTCCGGACCTGACTGCGATCTGCTGCAAGTCATACCTGATCTGCACGGGTCGAAGCGGCGGGATGGCGGCTTTCTAGAGCGTGTTTGGTGCAAGTGGAGACACCAAACACGCTCTAGCCTTTGTTTTGGCGAGCATTTGTCCGGCCCAAACGAAGCCGTTTGATCCGGACATGCTCTAGTGGATGGGTGGCCGGCACCAGGCAACGTCGGCTGGCATTGGCGGAGGTCAAAGCCGCGGCTCCGCCGTCCAGTCAACGGCCCGCAGGCGCATCAGCGGGAAGCCCGCGACCGACACGACGCCGCCGGCGATGCGGACCGGCAGGGTTGCTGGGGCGCTGGGGTCGCGGCCGGACAGCAAGCCCAGCACCGCCTTGGCTGCCACCGCGGCCGGAGCCTGGATCACCCCGGCCTGCGCCAGCCGGTCCAGCGCCGCCCGGTAGCCCTGCACGCGTGCGGTCAGGTTCAGTACTGGCTGCAAGGCGGAGTCGAGGGCTGCGGTGCCGGATGCGGACGCCTGCAAGTCGCCGGCCTCAAGCTGAAGCGTGTTGACCTGCACCACTCCGCCGCCGTCGCGCCAGGCGGCCGCTGCTGCGGCGGGATGGGGGCCAGGCAGCAGCGGGCCGGTCAGAACCGCTGCGCCCATAAGGTGTCCAGCGCTCAGGAGCGGCCCTGCCTCGATGCCGGCCAGATCGAGCTGCAATGTCCGTCCCCTCAGGTTGGCATGCATCCCGGCGATCCCAACGGGGCCGCCGGGCAAGCACACGACCAGGTCGCGCCCAACTGCTTCGGCGCTGTCTGCCTGGACGGCAAGCTGCAGCGACGCCGCCACCTCCACCCAATCTCCGCCGCCGAGCCGCACCTGCTGCATCCTGCTTGGGGCGAGCAGCAGCGTTCCGGGCTGGACGGCGCGTATCCTGACGTCCACGTCATCGGCGCGCCAAGCGGCTGGCACCCCGGCGGACGTGCCATCCATCTGGACCTTCCGGTAACGGATCCCCGCCGCAAGCGGCCAGCCCGCCCGCTGCGGGGGGTCCGCGACAATCTTCCAGCCCTGCCGGCGCAGGTCGTTCAGCACGGCGGTGGCTTCCGCCTCCAACCGGTCGCTTGCGTAGAACCACGCCGCGCCATGCAGGGCAATGACAGCAACGGCAACCGCCATGCTGCGGGCCAGACGAGTCATGGCGCAGCCTCGGCATGCGCGGCCGCGACGTTCATGGGAATGCGCCCTGCGGTTGTCATCCACAGGCCAGGCGCAAGCTGGACAATTTTGCAGACTTCGGGATCGCTGGCATCAGCGTCTTCGGCGATCTCCACGATGTCACGGGAAGGTATGCTGCAAAATCAATGCATTGCCAACGCTTGAGAACGTGCCGTGAACGGCATGACGGCAAGGTCGGATTAACCAAGTGACATGGAACTGAGTTAAATCGGACACTTAGCCCTCCAACAGCGACGCCTCTCACATCGCCGGCACGGACCCATGCACAGAGTTATCCACAGCCATGGACCGTTCCGCTTCCTGCCAACGGGCACGTAGGGCGGCGACCATCTCGGCTTGCGGCAGGTCCGGGGGGATTGGTGGCCCAATCACGATGTGGATGATGCCGGGACGCTTGTTGAAGGCCCGCCGGCCCCAGAGCAGCCCCGAATCGGTGGCAACCGGGATCACCGGCAGCCCGGTCCGGTTGGCCAGGAGGGCGATGCCGGGCCGCAGCGGCACGTCCTCGCCAGGGCGTACGCGGGTGCCTTCGGGGAAGACGACGATCTGGCGGTTGTCGGCCTTGGCGCGGTCGCCGCCGCGCAGCAGGGTTCGTACGGCGTTGATGCCGCCGCGCGCCACCGGGATCTGGCCCGCTGGTATCAGGAGAGGGCCGAACAGCGGCACGCGCGACAGCTCGGCCTTGAACACGTAGGCGACGCGGGGCACCAGACGCAGCCAGATCAGCGTGTCGAACGCGGACTGGTGCTGGGAGGCGATCAGCAATGGTCCGTCCGGCGGCAGATGCTCCCGGCCGGTGACCACCACGCGGATGCCGCAGATGACGCGGGCGCCGTCCAGCAGCAGCCCGGCCCAAACCTGGGCGAAGCGAAGCGCATGGCGCCGGCCGACCCAGCGGCAGGGCGTACCCGTCCCTGCGACCACGATCGTCACCAACACGAACCACACGTTGAACAGGGCCGAGCGCAACGGCACCAGGATTGTCGTCATCGGGCAGCCTCCGTCCGGATCAGCGAGGCCAGGTGCAGGCGCACGGCGATCAGCTTGTCATACTCGTTGGCCAGCATGCGCACGGTCGCCGGGTCGGTGCCGCCGCGCAGGGCAGGGGGCACCACCGGAGCGGGATACAGCTCCGCGTCGGGCAGGCCGCGGCTCAATTCCAGCAGGGCGCGCGGCATGTGGTAGCCGGCCGTCACGACGATCAGGCGGCGCAGGCCGTGCGTGGCGGCCCATTGCGCGGTCTCGGTGCCGTTGCCGACGGTGGTGGTCGCGGTCCGGCCCAGGGTGACCTGGCCGGCGATGCGCGCCGGGTCCAGCCGGGCGCGCCGGGCCATCTCCGGCAGGTCGGCGCCGTGGGCAACGCCGGACACGAGCAGCAGCGGCGCGCGTCCGTCGGCCAGCAGGGTCAGCGCGGTCTCGATCCGGTCCGCGCCGCCGGTCAGCACGACGATGCCGTCCGCGACGTCCGGCAGCGCCGTGCCGGGCTGGCGGGCGCGGTGCTCGAACCAGGCAAAGCCGAGGCCCCACGCTGCCGAGCAGGCCAGCAGCGCGGCGCTGGCCGAGACGCCCGCCTTCCGCAGCCGGCCTAGCTGCCGCATTCCCATGCCGCCTGTCATGGCAGCCGCCGCAGCCAGCGCCGCACAGTGCCCTGCGCCGTCAGCCAACCGATCCCTGCAGCCGCCACCGGCAGCAACGGCAGGGTGAGCCACAGCCCGCCCGGCAGCGCGTCGGCGAGGCTGGCCGGCCCGTCCTGCCCGGTGAAGGGCCGGGCCAGGCCAGACAGCCCCGCCAATACCGGCAGCGCGGCCGCCGCACCCAGCGCGCCGCCGGAGGTGGCCAGCATCGTCGCCCGGCGTGCGAAGCGGTTGGCGATGTAGCTGCGCGTGGCGCCCAGCCCGTGGATGATCTCGATGGCATCCCGCCGGGACGCCAGCCCGGCGCGGGTCGCGACCGCGACCACCGCCGCGGCGACGAAGCCGACCAGGGCGACGGCCAGGCCGGCGCAGGCCTGCAAGCTGCGGGCCAGCGCCCCGAGGCGGCGCACCCAGGCGTCCTGGGTTTCAGCCAGCGTGCCGGGTGCCGCCGCATCCAGCCGCTCCGCCAGGCTTGGCGGCGGGGCGCCGGCCAGGCGAACCTCGATCACTGCCGGCAGGTCGAGGGCCAAGGCGCCGGGGCCGTCGCCTAGCCAGGGGCGGAGCAGCTCGCTCAACTCGCGCTCCGGCACCAGGCGGGCCGTAGTAACGCCGCCCCCGGTGCGCAGCGCGGCGAGCACCGCGTCCACCCGTCGGCCGGCGCCGTTCGTGGCGGGGCGGGCTGGCTGCGGGACCTGGACGGTCATCACCGCGGCAGCGCCGCCCTGCCAATGGCTGGCCAGGGCAGCGGCGCCGAATGCACCGGCCAGCGCCAGCGCCGCCAGGAACGTCATCGCCGCCACCAGCAAGGGCAGCAGCCGGTCCGACAGCGCCCGGCGCAGCCCGAGGTCGTCTGCGCCAGCCGGGCGCAGCGTACGTGCCGGGCTGGATGCCCGCGCGGCGGGCGCCCTAGTCATCGCGCACCAGGTGGCCGTCCAGCAGGCGGATGGTATGGGCGGGATGCCGGGCCACCAGGGCGTCGTTGTGGGTCGCCACCACGACCGTCGTGCCCAGGCGGTTCATTTCATGCAGCAGTTGCATCAGGCGGGCGGCCTGCGCCTCGTCCAGGTTGCCGGTGGGCTCGTCGGCCAGCAGCAGCAGCGGGCGGCCGACCACGGCGCGGGCGATGGCGACGCGTTGCTGCTCGCCGCCGGACAGCTCCGCCGGGCGGGACAGCAGCTTGCGGGAGAGGCCGACCCAGCCCAGCAGCTCCAGGGTGTCCACGCGCACCTGGCCCTCGGGCCGGCCGGCGAGGCGCAGCGGCAGGGCCACGTTGTCGAAGGCCGACAAATGCGGCAGCAGCCGGAAATCCTGGAACACCATGCCGATTCGCCGGCGCAGCAGCGGCAGCCGGGCGCGGCCTGCGGCGCCGATGTCCTGGCCCATCAGCTCCAGCCGGCCGGCGCTGGGGCGGACGGCCAGGTGCAGCAGGCGCAGCAGGCTGGTCTTGCCGGCACCGGACGGCCCGAGCAGCCAGCGGAAGCCGCCTTCGCGGATGCTGAACGACAGGTCCTGCAGGACGGTGGTGGTCCCGTAGCCCAATCCGACACCGTCCAAGCGCACCATCCCCAAACCCCCGGCGTCCCGTTCTGCCACGGACCCGCGGCTTTGGGGAGGGCAGGGAGCAGCGGGTTGTCCGGCGCGCAACGGGCAGGGTATCACCGCGGGATGAGGATCACCTGCCCTACCTGCGGCGCGGCCTACGACGTGCCGGCGGAGCGCTTGGCCGGGGGCCGCACCGTCCGGTGCGCCCGGTGCGGGTCGGGCTGGGTGCCGCCAGTGGACGAAGCCCTGCCGGAGCCGCCGCTGCTTGCCCCGCCGCAAGCCCCGGAGCCGCCGCCTGTCCCGGCAGCGCTACCCGGAACTCCGGTGCCGGAGCCGCCCGAAACCGTAGTGCCGAACCCGTCCGATCCCGAGTCTGAGCCGCCGCCCGCCGCAGCCGCAGGCGGGCTGCGTCAACGGCTTCCTATCCTCCTGGCCTGGGCTGCCAGCCTGATGCTGCTCGGCGCTTTCGTATGGGCGATGATTGCGTGGCGGACCGGCGTGATGCGGGCATGGCCGCCGAGCGAGCGCCTGTATGCCGCGCTCGGCCTGCTGCGAAAGTAGAGCGTCTGTATCCAGTTGCGGACGCAGACGGCTCCAGCTTGTTCAGTTGCAAGGAGATGGCCGCAATCTCAGGTGCGGACGCTTTGCGGCCGGCCCTGAATGCCGTCAGCTCTAATAGGTCTTCAGTAGCCGGTCTATGTAGTCCAACTCGGGCTGCGGACGGGTCCGGTCGGCGCCACGGCGGCGCAACTCCTCCTGTAGGGCACGCGTGCGCGCTTCCTCTATTTGGTCGGGCACCCGCACCTGGTCGCCGCTGCTGAGGTCGCCTCCCGGCAGTTCGCGGCCCAGCGGGTCACGGCGCGTTTGCCGACGCGACGGCCCGGTACGGCCGTCCGTGCTGGGGCGGTCGTTGCCTCCCTGACGGTTGCCGGGCTGGTTGCCATTTCCGTTGCCGTTTGTGTCCTGCTCGCCTTCACCCTCGCCAGCCTCACCCTCGCCGGGCTGCTCGCCAGTGCCGAACTGGCGAGCCATTGCCTGACCCATGTCGCGGCCACCTTTCTGCAGGGCCTCGATGGCACGCTGCTGCGCTGCCCCGGCGAAGTCGTCGCGGCCGTCTGCCAGGGCCTGCGCGGCGTCGCGCATGGCGGTGTCTGCTTCGCCCAGGCTAGGCGGCACCTGGCCGGTCAGGTCGCCGAATCGCTGCATCAGCTCGCCCAAGGCGCGGCGCATGGCCCGCTGCTGCTTGGCGTCGGTTTGGCGCTGCGCAGCTCCACCCGTCGGGCGCTGGGTGGGATCGCCTGGTGGTTGCTGCGACAGGTCGCCGGGCTGACGCTCGGCCTGGTCGCCGGATTGGCGCTGTGCCGGGTCGCCGGACTGGCGCTGTGCGCTGTCGCGCGGGCTGGGCAGGCGGCGGTCGGCGTTCGGCCGGGACTGCGACCGGTCAACCAGGGCGCCCTCGCGGCGGACCATGTCCTGGACTGCATTCTGCTGCTGCTTGCCGCGCTCGCGGCGCTCGGTGTTGCGCTGCTCGCGCGCTTCGCTGCTTTCAGGGCGGGCATTCTGCAACTGCTCCAGCAACTGCTCGAGTTCCGCCATCTGCCGCTTGGCGTCGTCCATGCGGCCTTCCTTGGCCGACTTCTGCATCTCCTGCGCCATGCGGTCCAACTCCCGCTGGTTCATCGCCGGCGAGTTGGGGTCAAGCGGGATCTCCGTGCCGTCCTTCTGCGCCTGCTTCTGCAGCGCCTCCATGTGGCGCTGGATAGCCTCGCGCAACTCCTCGATGCGCTTCTCCAACTCGGCCTGCTTTTCCGGGGTGTCGGGCTTGGCCTCGACGGCGTCGCGCATAGCCTGGCGCGCCTCTTCCAGCGCGCGGGCCGTGCGGTCCGGAGCGCCGTCCTCCAGCGAGAGTGCCAACTCCCACATGCGGGCCTGCGCCTCGTCCACAGCATCTTGTCCGCGCCCGCGGCGCAGCAGGGCGGAGATTGAACGCATGTTGAGTGCCACGCCGGCCGAGTAGTCATATGCCTTGGGCTGTTCGGCGAGGACGTCCATCAACTGTGCCGCCGGATTGCGCTCCTCCGGGGTCAGGCTGAGCTGCCGCCGTACGTCCAGCACGGCGCGGGCAAGCGGATTGTCGAACAGGCGGTCCGGCAGCACGAACTCCGCATCCGCGCCGATGCCGGCCTGACCTGGCGCGTCGCGCGCCACCACGCGGCCCTGCACAGGCAGCCCGGCCCAGGGATGGGCGGATAGGTCCTGCGTGGCGGCTCCGGCAGCAGCCTTGGGGGTGCCGGCCAGGGGCACCGGAAGCTTGATCGGCGGGGCGTCCATACGGTCCCGTAGGCGCAGCTCGATGCCGACGCTGGCCAGGCCATAGTCATCCGACGCGCGCCAGGGCAGGCGGACCTGCGGCGTGCTGCCGCGCACAGCCCGTGCCGCTCCCGGCGGCTCCGAGAACGCGGCAGTCGGCGGCAGGTCGGGGATGGCGGTCACCGCCCAGGATTGGTCGCCGCCCCGGCGCTGCACCTGCAGGGTGCCGCTGGCGCCAATGTCCCGCTCCGCCTGCCAGCTTGCGGCGTCCAGGGCATGGAACGGCGTGACGTCGCCGCTGAGGGCCAGCGACGGCTCGCCGCTGCCGCCGGTGACGTTGACGACGAGGTGGGAGCCGGATGGGACGGAAACCGCCGCCTGCTCCGGACGCAGGAACACGGGCGCCACGCCGGTATAGGCCGGGGGGGTGATCCAGGCCTGGATGACGGAGGCCGGGGCCGGCGGACCCTCCGGCAGCGCCGGCGCAACGCCGCGCAACAGCCGCCTGCCGGCTTCCGGCCCGGCAACCACGATTGCGGCGACCAGGGCCAGCAGCAACGCGCCGCGGAGCGCCCGGCCGTCACGTGTGGGCAAACCTGGCTTCGGTGCAGCGACCCGCATCCTCGCTGCCTGCGCCGCCACGCGCGCCAGGTGTACTCGCCACAGGGCGGCACCCTCGTCCGTATGCTGCGCTGGGGTGTCGGCCAGGACGGACAGCGGCCGGTGGCGCAGGCCGGTGTCCCGCTCCAGCCGGCGGTCGGCGAGGGCGTCGGTCGGGAGTGCAACGCGGCGGACGGCGCGCCAGGCCAGTGCCGCGAACGCCGCCAGCGCTGCAAGGGCTAATACCAGCCGTGGCCAGGCTGGCAGCATCGCCGGCACATCCAGCAGCGCGAGCACGCCATAGGCGCCCAGCAGGCCGAGGGGCGGCCAGGCCGCGGGCCAGGCCTGCTCCCACCAGAGCGCCAGACGGGCGAGCCGGCGCTTGCGCGCCAGGGCCTGCAGGGCGGCGTCCGGCGGGATCGTGCTCATCCGAACCAGTCCGGGGCGGTTTCCGCGGCCCATAGCGCCTCGACCGGCTGCCGGGCGCGGATCACCGACCAGCGGCTGCCGTCAACCATCACCTGGGCGGCCAGCGGCCGGGAGTTGTAGGTGCTGCTCATGACCGAACCATATGCTCCCGCGTCCAGGATCGCCAAGCGCGCATTGGCATCGAGCCGCGGCAGGGCGCGGCCTCGCGCGAAGGTGTCGCCGCTTTCGCAGACGGGACCAACGATGTCGGCAGGGAAGGCCGGCCGCACGGCGTCCACCGCCGAGACTGGGACGACGCCGTGCCAGGCATCATACATCGCGGGCCGGGCCAGGTCGTTCATCGCGGCATCCAGCACCACGAAACGGCGGCCGGCAGTGGTTTTCGACAGGATCACCGATGTCAGCAGCACGCCGGCCGGGGCAATCAGCCAGCGGCCCGGCTCGATGGCGAGGCGGACGTCCAAGCCGGCGAATGCGGCGCGGATGGCTCCGGCGAAGGCGGCGGGGGTGCTGGCAGGCTCGTTGCGGTAGGGGACGCCGAGGCCGCCGCCGCAGTCCACCACGTCAATGGCCTGACCGGCGGCCCGCAGGGTCCGCACCAGCTCGGCGGTGCGGGCGTAGGCGGCGCGGTAGGGCGTCATGGACATGATTTGGCTACCGATGTGCAACGCTAGGCCGACCGGGTGCAGGCCGGGCAGGGCAGCGGCATGGGCGTAGAGCGCCGCGGCGTCGTCATAGGCGATGCCGAACTTGTTGTCGGCCCGGCCGGTGGTGATCTTGGCGTGGGTGCCGGCGTCCACGTCCGGGTTGATCCGCAGCGCTACCCGCGCCGTGGCGCCCATGCTGGACGCGACGGCGGAGAGCATCGCCAGCTCCTCGGCGCTTTCGGCATTGATCTGGCCGACGCCGGCCTGCAAGGCGTCGCGCAGCTCCGGCGCGGACTTGCCGACGCCGGAGAACACGATGTGGGCGGGGGACATGCCGGCCCGCAGCGCGCGCTGCATCTCGCCGCCGCTGACCACGTCCGCCCCGGCGTTGCCTTGGGCCATCAAGCGCAGCACCGCAAGGTGGTCGTTGGCCTTCACGGCGTAGTGGACCTGCATCGGCAGATCGGCCATCGCATCCTGCAACTGCCACAGGCGTCCGCGGAGGCAGTTGGCGGACAGCACCCAGGTTGGGGAGCCTACGGCGTCAGCTACGGCGTTAAGCGGCACGCCCTCCATCAGTAGGCCGTCCATGGCGTGCATGGACAGGTGCGGGCGGGCAGCGATCAGTTCCGCGGTTGTGGGATCGGGGTCTGGGGCGAGGGCGAGAGGAGCCGGCATCCTGTATTAGTAGGGATTGCGGCGGGGATGATCCAGACTGCTTCTCCCTCTCCCTCCGGGAGAGGGTTGGGGTGAGGGAGGCAGCACAGCGCGATCTTGTCCATCGCTGGGCCGGACTGTGGTGGGATGGGGTCGCGCCTGCGGCTTCCCTCACCCCGGCCCTCTCCCGGAGGGAGAGGGAGCAGTCAGCCTATCGGGACGGATACGACCTTGGATATGTGATCTCCACCGCCGGCCCCGGCGCGGACGGCGCGCCTTTCTTGCCGCAGGACGCCAGCAGCACCAGGGCGATCAGCGCAGCGACCCTCATGCCAGCGCTCCCTGCCAACGCGCCGCCTGCGCCGCCACGTTGGCGGGCGCGGTGCCGCCATAGCTGGTGCGGCTGGCAACCGAGGCCTCCACCGTCAGCACGCCGAACACGTCGGCGGTGATGCCGGGTTCCTCCGCCTGCATCTCCTCCAGCGTCAGGCCGGCCAGGTCCACGCCGCGCGCCTCCGCCTGGGCCACAAGCCGGCCTGTGACGTGGTGGGCGCTGCGGAACGGCAGGCGCAGCACCCGCACCAGCCAGTCCGCCAGGTCCGTCGCCGTCGAGTATCCCGACCCGGCGACGGCGCGCAGCCGGGCCAGGTCGGGCTGCATGTCCCGCACCATGCCGGCGGTCGCGGCGAGCGACAGCGCCAGGGCGTCGGCGGCGTCGAACACCGGCTCCTTGTCCTCCTGCATGTCCTTGGCATAGGCCAGCGGCAGGCCCTTCATTACCATCAGCAGCGACACCAGCGCGCCGGTGACGCGCCCGGACTTGGCCCGCGCAAGCTCCGCCGCGTCCGGGTTGCGCTTCTGCGGCATGATGCTGCTGCCGGTGGTGAAAGCATCGGACAGCCGGATGAAGCCGTAGGGGGCACTGCACCAGATCACGAACTCCTCCGCCAGGCGGCTGAGGTGCATGGCGCAGATCGCGGCGGCGGACAGGAACTCCAGCGCGAAGTCGCGGTCGGACACGGCGTCCAGCGAGTTGGCGGCGGGACGGTCGAAGCCCAGCGCGGCGGCGGTGTGGCCTCGGTCAATCGGGAAGCTGGTGCCGGCCAGCGCCGCCGAGCCGAGGGGGCACTCGTTCAGCCGGCGGCGGCAGTCGGCCAGGCGTCCGCGGTCGCGGGCCAGCATCTCGACATAGGCCAGCAGGTGATGGCCGAGGGTCACGGGCTGCGCCGTCTGCAGGTGGGTGAAGCCCGGCATCGGCGCGCCGGAGAACTCGGCGGCGCGGTCCGCCAGCGCCCGCATCAGGTCGGTGGCCTGGGCGTCCAAGCCGTCCAGCGCGTCGCGCACCCACAGGCGGAAGTCGGTCGCCACCTGGTCGTTGCGGCTGCGCGCGGTGTGCAGGCGCTTGCCGGCCTCGCCGACGCGCTCGATCAGGCGCGCCTCGATGTTCATGTGGATGTCTTCCAGGTCGTCCACGAAGGGGAAGCGCCCGGCCTCGATCTCGGCGGCGATGCCGGCCAGCCCGTCGCTGATCGCCGCCTCGTCGTCCGGCGCGATCACCCCGGCGCGGGCCAGCATGGCGGCGTGGGCCAGGCTGCCGCGTATGTCCTGGCGCCACATCCGCTTGTCGAAGCCGATGGAGGCGTTGATCTCCTGCATGATGACGCCGGGGCCGCTTGAGAAGCGGCCGCCCCACTGCACATTGGCTTCGCGGTTCCGGGCATCTGCCGCTAGGATGGGGCCTGGTTCGGACATGCTGCTCAAGGACTTCCCATGACCCCATTCAAGCGCCGCACCCTGCTGGCGGCGGCCCTGACCCTACCGGCGGCGGTCCTGCCGCGCAAACCGGCGTTGGCGGAGGGCGGGCTGCCCGGCCTGGACCGGCTGCGCGCCGGGCCGCCGGCGGCGGTGCCGGACCTGCGCTTCACCGGCGCGGACGGCGCGGAGCACGGCTTGGCCGACTATGCCGGCCGTGGCGTCGTGCTGAACCTGTGGGCGACCTGGTGCGTGCCTTGCGTGGCGGAGATGGCGGCGCTGGACGAGCTGGCGCGGCGTGCGCCGGACGGGATCGCGGTGCTGGCCCTGTCGTCGGATCGTGGGGGCGCCGCGGCGGTGCAGCGGTTCTACGGCGAGCGCGGCATCCGCACGCTGCCGGTGCTGCTGGACCCGCGCGGCGCCGCCGCCCGCGCGCTGGGCGCCCGCGGCATCCCAACGACGGTGTTGATTGACCGGGCCGGGCAGGAGCGGGCGCGGGTGGAAGGGGCGGCGGATTGGGGCGCGCCGGGTTCAGTCGAGGCAATCCGGAAATTGCTTGGCGCCCAGCCGCCTGCGCGCGACCTGGACCATACATGACGGCGGTCAACTGCGGTCCTGGCCTGTAGCGGGTGATGACGTTGGCGATGAGGGGAGCGGACGCCGTCAGGTTGAGACGTCAAGGCGGGACAGCACAGGCCCTATTCTGGAACAGCACGGTCTCCTGAAAGCCTGGCAGTATCCCGCTCCGCAGCCAAGACCCCCTCACCCCAACCCTCTCCCGGCGGGCTACGGCATTCACACATCTTGTTCCGGTAAGCCCAGTAATTCGTGCATCTACAAGGGAACAGCAAGCAGAACAACGCTCTATGCAATCCGGCATCGAGATAATCTCGAAAGTAGTCCGATTTGCAAGTCCTTGTTTTCCTTGTTGGGCGAAGAGATGTGTGAATGCCGTAGCCCGGCGGGAGAGGGAGCAGGCAGCTTTGTCCACGCCCAACGGTTCAGTGCTTACCGGGAAACGTGGGGTCAGGTCTCAAACGCCAGGGACGACCGCTGGCCGATCAGGGACAGCAGCTCCCGCCGGGTCACGGGGTCGTTGCGGAAGGCGCCGAGCATACGGCTGGTCACCATGCTGACGCCGGGCTTGTGGACGCCGCGGGTGGTCATGCACTGGTGTCCGGCCTCGATCACTACGCCGACGCCGTGCGGCTGCAGCACGTCGTTGATGACGGATGCGATCTGCACCGTCAGCTTCTCCTGAATCTGTAGGCGCTTCGAGTAGGCGTCCACCACGCGGGCCAGCTTGCTGATGCCGACGACGCGGCTGCGCGGCAGGTAGGCTACGTGGCACACGCCGATGATCGGAACCATGTGGTGCTCGCAGTAGCTTTCCAGGCGTATGTCGCGCAGTAGGATAATCTCGTCGTAACCCTCGACCTCCTCGAAAGTGCGTTCCAGCAGTTGAACCGGGTCAACCGCATAACCTCCGAACAGCTCCTTGTAGGACTTGACGACCCGGCGCGGCGTGTCGCGCAGGCCCTCGCGCGCCGGGTCATCGCCGGCCCAGCGGAGCAGGGTGCGGACGGCGTCCTCGGCTTCGGCCTGGGTGGGATGTTTGTTTTCCAGGGCCGGGGTGGCCTTGAGGGACGGGGTCATGTCGTTCAAACTTCTTGTTCCATCCCGGGCGCTATCTGGTTCCAGCGCAGTAGCGGACATGGGCCGAAGCGGATGTGATGCAAGCTGGCTCGCCGGCCACCCGGGCCAGGACAGCCCCTAGAACCGCCTGCCGGGTCAGTGCAGCTTGCGCGCGGCGTGCGGGCTGTCGAGGCTGAAGGCAGGCACGGCGGCGTCGAACTTCTCGCCGGTTTCCGGGATCGTCATGCCATAGGTTCCCTCCATGAAGCCGGACGGCGTGCCGAGCGGGGTGCCGGAGGTATATTCGAACACCTCGCCGGGCCGGAGCACCGGCTGCTCGCCGACGACGCCGGGTCCTTCGACGACGTCCCGCTTGCCCTTGGCGTCGGTGATGCGCCAACTGCGGCGCAGAAGCTGGACCGTTTCCGTGCCGCCATTGGCGATCCGCACGCGATAGGCCCAGACCCAGGTGCCGGCGTCGGGGTCGGACTGCTCCTCTAGGTAGAAGGTCTGCACCCCGACCTCGATCCCGCGGGTCACAGCGGTGTAGTCGGCGGTCATCCGCTACTCCGCGGCACGTTGCATGGCGGGCTGCCCGGCGGCGTCGAGCGCCTGGATCAGGTCCTCGATGAGGTCCAGCGGATCCTCCAGGCCGACGGACAAGCGCAGCACGCCGTCGCTGATGCCCAGCCGCGCCCGCTCCTCGGCGCCGATCTTCATGTGGGTGGTGGTGGCGGGATGGGTGACGAGGGACTTGGAGTCGCCGAGGTTGTTGGACACCGCGACCAAGCCTAGCGCGTTCATCGCGGCGAAGGCGGCGGGCTTGCCGCCCGCAACCTCGAAGGCAACCAGAGTGCCGCCGGCCGTCATCTGCGACATTGCCAGGGCGTGCTGCGGATGGTCGGCGCGGCTGGGATACCAGACGCGCGACACGGCGGGGTGCCCGGCCAGGCTGTCCGCGACGGCAGCGGCGGAGCGGCACCCCGCGTCCACGCGCAGATGCAGGGTTTCCAGCCCCTTCAGCAGCAGCCAGGCATTGAAGGGCGACAGGCTCGGCCCGGTGTTGCGGATGAAGGGCTGCAGGGTGCCCTCGATCCAGGCCTTGCTGCCCAGCACGGCGCCGCCGAGGACCCGGCCCTGGCCGTCTATGTGCTTGGTGCAGGAATACACGACGATGTCGGCGCCCAGCTCCAGCGGATGCTGCAGCAGGGGGGTGGCGAACACGTTGTCCACCACGACCAGGGCGCCGGCCGCGTGCGCCAGGGTGCAGATGGCGCGGATGTCGAGCACCTCCAACATCGGGTTGGAGGGGGATTCCAGCAGCACCATCGCCGCCGGGCGGGACAGGGCGGCGCGCCAGGCGTCCAGGTCGGTGCCGTCCACGAACTCCGACGTGATGCCGTAGCGGGGCAGCAGGGTGGAGACGATCCAATGGCAGGAGCCGAACAGCGCCCGGGACGCGACCACGCGGTCGCCGGCGCGCAGGTGGCTCAGCATCGCGGCGTGGACGGCGGCCATGCCGGTGGCGGTGGCGCGGCAGGCCTCGGCGCCCTCGATGAGTGCGAGCCGGTTCTCCAGCATGGCGACGGTCGGGTTGCCGAAGCGGCTGTACTGGTAGTGGGTGGCGGCGCCGGTGAAGGTGTCCTCCGCCTGCTCGGCGCTGTCATATACGAAGCCGGAGGTGAGGAAGAGCGCCTCGGAGGTTTCGCCGTAGGGGGTGCGGGCGGTGCCGCCGTGGACCAGTTGGGTTGCGGGGCGACGTTGGGTTTTAGACATTCGGTGGGGGCCTTCATCGTGACGCGTGGGGCCGACGATGCCAGCGGCGGCCCATGTGGGGTCGCCGCGGGCCTCTTTAGCGCGCTTGTTTAACCTCGCCGCAATCCGGCCGGACAAATCACGAGGTGGGCGGTGGCAAGATAGGGATGGGGGCGTTGCGCGGTCAACCGGCAAACCGTATAACTGCCGGGCTGCGGGTGTAGTTCAATGGTAGAACGGCAGCTTCCCAAGCTGCATACGAGGGTTCGATTCCCTCCACCCGCTCCAATCCCGCCAACTGCTTCCATCAAGTGGCCTATGCTATGGCCGACAAGGCCAATGCTGATGCGCCTGCTTGCTCGCGTGCCGGTCCTGGATACCGTTGTGCATCGGCTTGCTGATGCCCAGATTTCGTGCAACGCGGAACCGGGAGAACGCTGATAATGGCCGATCTCTATGAGGCCGATGTCCTAGAATGGTCCGAGCAGCAGGCGCGGCTGCTGCGCCGCCTTGCCGCCGGCGAGGTGGGCAACGAACCTCCCGACTGGGCCAACATCATTGAGGAAGTTGAAAGCGTGGGGCGCAGCGAGTTCAACGCCGTGCAGTCGCTCCTTGTCCAGGCACTCGCGCACGACCTGAAATGCCGGGCCTGGCCGGACGTACCATCCGTGCCGCATTGGCGGGCAGAAAACCGCGGGTTCCGCACGGACGCGGCACGAAGCTTCACCCCATCCATGCGGCAGCGGCTAGACCTGGCCCGGCTGTATCGGCAGGCGCGGCAGCGGTTGCCGGAAACGCTTGATGACTTGCCGCCCCTTGCAGCCCCGTCCTCCTGCCCGTGGACGCTGGACGAATTGCTGGCGGACCCGGATGAGGAGATGGACGGAAGCTCGGAAGAATAGGCTAGGCGTTACCTGCACTCTCCTGCCGCCGGCCCGTCCGCTAGGGCGTGGATCGCTGCCCCGTCTCTCTATAGAGAGAGGGCCCTATCGCGTTGGACGCGGCGGTGTCACCGAGTAGTCGTAGAACCCCCGCCCGACCTTCCGCCCATACCACCCAGCCTCGACATACTTCACCAGCAGCGGGCACGGGCGATACTTGCTGTCAGATAGCCCGTCGTGCAGCACCTGCATGATGCTCAAGCACGTATCCAGCCCGATGAAGTCGGCCAGCTCGAACGGACCCATCTTATGTGCGGCGCCCAGGCGGAGCGCCGAGTCAATGCCGCTGATGGTGCCCACGCCCTCATACAGGGCATAGACCGCCTCGTTGATCATCGGCAGCAGGATGCGGTTGACGATGAAGCCCGGGAAGTCCTCGGACACCGCGGTGATCTTGTCCAGCCGCGCAGCCAAAGCCTGCACCGCCTGGAATGTCGACTCCTCCGTCGCGATGCCGCGGATCACCTCGACCAGTTTCATCACCGGCACCGGGTTCATGAAGTGCATGCCGATGAACTTGCCCGGCCGGTCGGTGCCGGCCCCCAGGCGGGTGATGCTAAGGCTGCTGGTGTTGCTGGCGATCAGGCAGGACGGCTTCAGGTGCGGCGTCAAAGTTTGGAAGATCGCGCGTTTCACGTCCTCCTTTTCCGTCGCCGCCTCGATCACCAGATCGGCGCCGGCAAAGGCCGCGTAGTCGGTTGACCCCATGATGTTGGCAATCGCCGCCGCACGCTGGTCTGCAGTAATGGCCTCCTTGGCCACTTGACGGTCCATGTTCTTGCCGATGCCCGCCACGGCCTTGTCCAGCGCGTCCTGGCGCATGTCCAACAGCACGACCGGCAGCCCGGCCAGGGCGCAGACATGGGCGATGCCGCTGCCCATCTGCCCTGCGCCGATTACCCCCACCGACTGCACGGCCGGCCCGGCCTCATTTGCCAGCCCGGCCGTCGCAGGCCCATCCATCGCTAGGGGGTCCGGGCCAGCTCGGCCTCAAGCTCCGGCAGGGCAGTGAACAGGTCGCCGACGAAGCCGTAATCCGCCACCTGGAAGATCGGCGCGTCCTCGTCCTTGTTGATCGCGACGATGACCTTGCTGTCCTTCATGCCGGCCAGGTGCTGGATCGCGCCCGAGATGCCGATGGCGACATACAGGTCCGGCGCCACGATCTTGCCGGTCTGCCCGACCTGGTAGTCGTTCGGCACATAGCCCGCATCCACCGCCGCGCGCGACGCGCCGACCGCGGCGCCCAGCTTGTCCGCCAAGGGCAGCAGCAGCTTGAAGTTCTCGCCGTTCTGCATCCCGCGCCCGCCGGATACCACGATCTTGGCCGCTGTCAGCTCCGGACGCTCGCTGCGGCTCAGCTCTGCCGATACGAAGCGGGAGGTTGCGGCGGCATCCGGGGTGGAGACAGCCTTGATCTCTGCGGACCCGCCCGTGGTTGCGACGGGGTCGAAACTTGCGGCGCGTATGGTCATCACCTTCTTGCTGTCGCTGGACACGACGGTCGCCATCGCGTTGCCGGCGTAGATCGGGCGAATGAAGGTGTCCGCGTCCACGATGCCTGCCACGTCGCTGATCGGCTGCACGTCCAGCAGGGCAGCCACGCGCGGCATCACGTTCTTGCCAGTGGCGGTGCTGGCTGCCATCAGGTGGTCATGGTGCCCGGCCATGCTGACCAGCAGCGCCGCCAGCGGCTCGGCGAGCGCATGCTCGTAGGCTGGGCTATCAGCTACGTGGACCTTGCCGACGCCGGGCAGCTTGGCAGCGGCCTCCGCCGCAGCCTGCACGTTGTGGCCGACCACGAGGACGTGCACGTCGCCCAGCTTCGACGCCGCGGCGACGGCGCTACGCGACGGCTGCTTGATGCCGGCCTCATCCCAGTCGAGGAGTACGAGCGATGCCATACCTAGATCACCTTTGCTTCTGTGCGCAGCTTTTGCACCAGTTCCGCGATTGAGCCCACCTTCTGCCCGGCTACGCGCTTCGGCGGCTCCGCCACCTTGACCAGCTTCAGCCGCGGCGCCGGATCAACGCCGAGGTCGGCGGGCTTTATGACCTCGATCGGCTTCTTGCGCGCCTTCATGATATTGGGCAGCGAGGCATAGCGCGGCTCGTTCAGGCGCAGGTCGGCGGTCACGATGCAGGGTAGGTCCAGCTCCAGCGTTTCCAGCCCGCCGTCTATCTCCCGGGTCACCGTCAGCTTCTCGCCCTCGATGCTAATGCGGCTGGCGAAGGTGCCCTGCGGCCAGCCCAGCAGCGCCGCCAGCATCTGGCCGGTGGCGTTCATGTCGTCGTCAATCGCCTGCTTGCCCATGATGATGAGGCCGGGCTGCTCCTTGGCAGCCAACGCCTTGAGCATCTTTGCAACCGCCAGCGGCTGCAACTCCACGTCGGTTTCGACCAGAATGCCGCGGTCGGCGCCCATGGCCAGGGCGGTGCGTAGCGTTTCCTGGCACTGCGTCACGCCCATCGAGACCACGATGATTTCAGTCGCGATACCCTTTTCCTTCAAGCGCACCGCCTCCTCGACTGCGATCTCGTCGAAGGGGTTCATGGACATCTTGACGCCTGCGGTTTCAACCCCGGAGCCGTCAGCCTTCACGCGGACCTTCACATTGTAGTCAACGACCCGCTTGACGGGGACAAGGAGCTTCATGGCAGGTCCGATGTGGTTATGGGGTTGGCAGTCATGTGTCTGGCACCGTTCCGGGCCTGGCTGCGCTGTCCCTGCCATGGCAGGCAGACGCCTCCAGAAATTCGCCGGACGTTATGGGGCGGGAAAGCCGGATGTCAAACCTGCCGCTATCCCCTGATCATATATAGCAACGTGATGAATAGCAGCAGGGCGATGCCCTGGAACGCGACGCGATACTGCATCAGCTTGTTCGCTCGCCGACCGTCCTGCGTTCCCCTGACCATGCCGAGCAGGCCGGCGAACAGCACGCCCACCGTTGCCAGCAAGGCCAGGACCACCAGCACCGTCAGGAATGTTGTCATCTGCCGCAAATGGGTGCGCTCGCCTGCCTTGTCATCCCGCGGATTGCGCCGGGGCCAGCCGTCGTGTCCCCCTGCGGCGGCAACCGGAGGTGATTAATGCAGGTCGTAGCCGTCACGCGCGTGCTGGACGAGGCGGACATCGTCGAGGCGTTCGCCCGCCACACCGCGGCCTACGTGGACCACCACATATTCCTGGACAACGGCAGCACCGACGGGACGCTGGCGATCCTACAGGCGCTGAATCGGGATGGGCTGCCATTGACGCTGCTGCAGGCGCGCAACGTGTCGTTCAGTGAATCCGGGCACCTGACCCAGATGTTCCGCCTCGCGATACGGGATCACGGCGCGGATTGGGTCGCCTGCCTGGACGCGGACGAGTTCCTGGACGACCGCGGCAGCGCGGCCGGGCTGCGCGACCTGCTGCAGGCATTGGCGGAGGCAAGCCCCTCCGTCGCCGCCTTGCACCTGCCGATGACGGACTACGTCTCCACTGCCGCGGACGATCCGGCGCAGGCCGTGGTGCCGCTGCGCATGCGCTGGCGCCGGGAGCCGGGCGACGCCGGCAAGGTGGTCGCGCGCAGCGGTCCGGACCGGGCGGGTGCTGTTATCATGGCGGGCGGCCATGCGGTTCTGCCGGACGGCCCGGACGCGCCGCCGGGGCTGGCTGTCGCGCAGGCCGGGCTGCGGCTGGCGCATTATTCCGAGCGGTCCCTGTTCCAGTTCGCCCTGAAGGCGGTGCGCGGATGGAGCCGGGTCCTGGCTGCAGAAGCCGCGGTGCAGGAGTCCGGCGCATCGTACCATTACCAGGCCCCGTTCGAGGCATTGCGGGACCGGCCTGCGGACCTGCTGCGGCATCCGGACTGGCTTGCGTTCCATCAGGATCCGGCCAGGCTGGCCGAGGACCCCATCGCCTACCTCGGCGGACCGCTCCGGCACACCGCGCCGGTGGACGACGCAATGCGGGCGGTGCGGGGCTTGACCGGGCTGGTGCAGGACCTTGCGCTGCGGCACCGCCGGCTGCTGGACACCTTTCCAGAGGTGCGCCGCCAGGTCGCGGCCTGGGACGCGGAGCTGATGCGCCTGTTGTGAAGCGCCGGCGGGAGGCCACAATCTCTTCCGGGTTGACACCCCACCGCCGCGGGTGTTGCTCCCGCCGGATGCGGCAAAGCCTCCTCGCCCTCCTTGCCCTGCTGTTCGCAGCACTCCTTGACCCCGGCGCGGGAGGCGTCGCCCCGGCGGCTGCGCAGTCGCTGCCGATCCCGGTCGCGCCCTCCCGCGTCGGCCCTGCGCCGGACGTCCCGGCACCGCCGGCCGCGCCCGGGGCAGCATCTGCTGCGCCCCAGCCTGCCCCA
>JAABUT010000740.1_pt1 | contig 45978 bp, 46 predicted proteins | sample 5559281 | NCBI WGS metagenome assembly JAABUT01 (sample SAMN10711880, study PRJNA513359) | rock metagenome | isolation source: Antarctica rocks | place: Antarctica: Victoria Land, Ricker Hills nord | collected 2016-01-04
CCCTTCCCTCGTGTATTCGGGGCGCACGCGCTCTGGCATCTCTTCGTGCTCGGTGGGAGTTTCTGCTGCTTCTGGCTGATCGTTCGCTATGTCGTGCCGCTCGGTTGAGCGCACGGAGATCCACCAGACCTATGTAGCGTCCGATTTTACGCCCCGGCCATCTCCGGCGCATAAATACGCGCGTCCGGCTTCGCTCCGTTCTCTCTCACGAACGGTGGAAGTGGCGGGACCACCAGACACGGGCGCGATCCCCGAGCGATTCCCCCGTCCCTTCGCGGGCCTGGCGGGCGGCCTCCTTCCGGTCACGGGCGGCTTCTCCCGACGCCTCCGCCGCGCGGGCCGCTTCCTCGCCGCCCGTGGCATGATCCTGCATGCGATTGCGGGCGCGTTCGAGCATGCGGTCGGGGCCGGTGAGGTCAACCTTGCCGTCGCCGCGATACGAGCCAGGGCGGGGACTTTGCGATGGGTTGTACATACGATGCTCCTTCTGTTACTCCCCAGTATACCCCCACTGTCGAGGCGGGAAATCCGTGCGGGCAGATTGATTACCGAGATGTTACCAAAGTTATGCAACATGCAGTTGACAAAAGAAAAGATGAAGTGTACGGTAATGCCAGCGCCGGTGCATCGCCTTTGCCGATGCTACGAACCGGCACCGCTGCGAGCGCAATGGCGCGCGCGCCGAGGGATGGGAGAAGGATCTCATGCTTGCACCGATGCTCATCATGATTCGTGAGGGGTTCGAGGCGGCGCTGATCGTGGGGATCATCGGCGCGTACCTGACGCAGACGGGGCGGCGCAACCTCCTCCCCGCGATGTGGGCCGGTGTTGGCGGCGGCATTCTCTTTTGCGCGGCGGTCGGCATCGTCCTCAACGTCACCTCCCGCGAACTCGATCACCGGGCGCAGGAGATGATGGAGGCGGTCATCGGCGGCGTCGCTGTGGTGATGCTTACCTACATGATCTTCTGGATGCGCGGGCAGGCGCGGCATATCAAGGGCGAGTTGCACACGAAGATCGACGCGGCGGCGCGCTCGACGTGGGCATTCGCTCTCCCCGCGATGGCCTTCTTCGCCGTCCTGCGCGAGGGGATCGAATCGGCCCTCTTCCTCCTCGCCTCATTCCAGCAGCAGAATGTCGGCATCGAGGCTCCCATTGGCGCGATCATCGGCACGCTCATCGCCGTCGCGCTCGGCGCGGCGATCTTCCTCGGCGGCAAGCGGATCGACATGCGCCGCTTCTTCGCTGTCACGGGCGGCTTCATCATGGTCGTCGCGGCGGGCTTCCTCGCCGGGTCGCTCCATCACCTCCACGAGGCGGGCGTCTGGAACTCCCTGCAAACGCAGGTATGGGACACGAGCGGCGTCATCGACGAGACCGGCACGCTCGGCTCGCTCCTACGCGGCCTGATGGGGTACAACCCGACACCAACGGTCGGCGAGGTGATCCTTTACTTCGGGTATCTGGTTCCGGTGGTCCTGCTGTTCTACGTAGCCCCCCGATTTGAGCGCAAGACGCGCGCGTCCGCCCCAGTTTCCGTCTCCGCGACCCGGTAGATCGTTCGCAGCGAAAGAGGGAATGACGATGAAGCGGTTCTCGCTCCTCCTGGTACTCTGCGCCCTGCTGACCCTCCCCCTACTCGTCGCGTGCGGCGACAAGGGCAACGGCGAGGGGGCGGCGGCGAACCCCGGCACGCAGCTCGCCGTGACGCTGAACAACGACGGCTGCGCCCCTGCCGCCCTCACCACACCCGCCGGCAACGTGACCTTCGCTGTCACGAACAAGGGGAGCAAGACGCTCGAACTCTACGTCCTCAATGGGACGAAGATCGTCGCGGAAGTTGAGAACATCGCGCCGAACTTCACCAAGAGCACGACCGCGAAGGATGTCAAAGCGGGCGACTACACCCTCGGCTGCGGCAGCAAGGACGGCCCGAAGGGGACGCTGAAGGTCACGTAGCACGAGATAATAGACAGTGGATGAGTTTGCGCGATGGACAGATGTATGGGGATGCAGGCTTCAGTCTGCGTCCCTGACCATCATGCAACGCGAGCGCGGCGGTCATCCGTCGAGGAGTTCCCGGCGAAGGTACGCATTCAGGAATTGCCCAGTGGGGTCCACCTGCTGGCGCACGCGGTGAAACTGATCCCACAGCGGGTAGAGATCGCGGAGTTCGCGACCGCCGTATCCGTGCATTTTCCCCCAGTGCGGTCGCCCGTGATGATTGCGGAAAATCGCTTCCGCATCGGCGAAGAAGGCGCGGTGAGGCAGCGTCGCATCCTGATGGATCGAGATCGTCACCGTCTCGCGGCCGTAGGCCGGGCTGAGCGGGATGTCGTCCGCACGAAGCGTCCGATACTCGACCGGCCAGGTCACATCGGGGTGCTTCTCCCGCATCAGCAGCCGGATTTCGCGGAGGCAGTCGGGGCCATGCGCGGCGGGCACGGCGAACTCCATCTCGTTGAACCGGACATTGCGCTCCGACGGCAGGATGCGGTAACTCCAGTCGACACGTTCGGGGCTGAGGTAGCGCCCCAGCCGCCCCTCGGTGATCGGCTCCGTTGTCGGTTCCTCCACGGACTCCGCCAGCGTCGGGTGCAACGCCTTCATCGCGCACGCATCGTCGCGCGGACTCCAGAAGAACTCGAAATGCCGGGTGGCGTCGATCAGGTCGTCCAGATTTGCCATGCATTCATCGAAGGCGGCGACCCAGGTGCGCTCGTGCAGGCGGTAGGCGGGTAGCACGAGAAGCGTGACCTGCGTGATGATCCCGAGCATCCCCAGCGAGACGCGCGCCGCGTCGAAGATTCCCGGCTCCTGTTCCGCCGAGCAGTCGATGCACTCCCCGGAGGCGATCAGGAGGCGCAAGCCGACCACCTGTGTCGCGATGTTGCCGAGCGTCGGCCCCGTCCCGTGCGTCCCCGTGCTGATCGCACCCGCGAGCGATTGGCGGTCGATGTCGCCCATGTTCTTCATCGCCATGCCGTCCGCGAGCAGGGGCGCGCCGAGTTGATGAATCTTCGTGCCTGCCCGGACGGTCGCCCGCATCGCCGCAGGGTCGGTATGCACGACCCCCTGGAGGCCGTCCAGCGACAGCAGCACGCCGTCCGTGGCGCACAACGGCACGAATGAGTGGCCGGTGCCCGCCACCCGCGTCTCCATGCCCGCGCGCCCCGCCTCCCGAACGATGGTCACGAGCGCGTCCTCGCTCGTCGGCGTCGAGAGACGGGCCGGGTCGCAGGTCACACCGCCCGACCAATTCGTCCAACCAGGGCTTGTCGTGGACATCGATGAAGCATCCTTTCGTCGGCACATACGGCCCGTGCGGGATCATATGAGCGGGGCCGAGGCATCACCGGGTGAAACCATTCATCAATGGTACATGATACCCGCGTGTTGGTGTGCAACGTTGTCAGTATGCGTCGCTGTCGGTGAGACATGGTGCGGCGACAGCGTTCGGCTGCTTGACAAACGGGGGCGGGCACCCTAGTATCGTAGTCACAATCGACGCGATCAGCGACGATGAACCGGACGAGTAGCCGCACACGCGCAGCAGCAGCGATCCCGATGGATGGTGCGATTCGGGAGCCAGCGCGGGCGAGTGAATGGACCGGGGAGTTGCCCCCCGAAACGCAGCGATGCGGAGTACATGGGGCCGGAAGCGCGCCACCGTTACCACGGCGCAGGGTATCGGAACCGTAGTCAGCAGTCGGCGGCAAACAGTCGGCAGTTGTGCGGTCTCCCGTACTGACGAGTGGAGTTGCCGGATCATCCGGCAACTCAATTGGGGTGGCACCACGGAGCGTAATCAGCGCCTTCGTCCCTTCGTAGGGACGGGGCGTTTTTGTTTGCGCGCGGGGCAACCCAAAGGAGCACGGGGCATGACGGTAACGAGTGAGCAATCGGCGGTGGACAGAAGCCAGAAGCCGAAAGCCGGAAACCGGAAGCCAGAGAACTCAGTCCTCATGCCGCCCAAAGGGCACCCGCAGTCCTCAGTCCTTCCCTCTCTTGCTGAGGTGCGAGCGCTGGCGGGCGAGGGAAATCTGGTGCCAGTCTACCGGGAGATCATGGGGGATCTGGAGACGCCCGTCACGGCATATCTGAAAGTCGCGCAAGGGCCATACTCCTTCCTGCTGGAGAGCGTCGAGGGGGGCGAGCGGCTGGCGCGGTACTCCTTCATCGGCACGGACCCGTACCTCGTCGTGCGGCTCCACGACGGCACGCTGACCGCGACGCATCAGCGCGGCGACAAGCAGGTCTTCCCCTTCACCGATCCGCTGGAGGCGTTGCAGGGCTTCCTCACCCCGTACCGCCTCGTCCGCGCGCCGGGAACGGAGCTGCCGCGCTTTCTCGGTGGCGCGGTCGGCTACCTCGGCTACGAGTGCATCCGCTACTTCGAGCCGCGCGTGCCGATGGCGGCGGTGGACGCGCTCGGCTTGCCGGACGCCGTCTTCATGCTCACGGACACGCTGCTCGTCTTCGACCACCTGAAGCGGCGGATCAAGGTCGTCTCGCACGTCCACACCGATACGGGCGACCTCGCGGCGGCGTACGACGAGGCGACCGCGCGCATCGACCGGCTCGTCGCGCAGCTGCGGCACGGGGTGGCGACCCCGCCGCGCGGCACGCGCGAGAAGGAAGCGGCGGGGCAGCGCGCGGCGAACTTCACCCGCGCGGCGTACGAGGAGGCGGTGGAGCGCGCGAAGGAGTACATCGCGGCGGGCGACATCATCCAGATCGTCCCGTCGCAGCGGCTGACCGTGCCGACGAGCGCGGCCCCGTTCACGATCTACCGCGCGCTGCGGGCGATCAACCCCTCGCCGTACATGGTCTACTTCAACCTCGACGGCTTCCAGATCGTCGCGTCCTCTCCCGAATCGCTCGTCCGCAACGAGGGCGGCACGATCACGACGCACCCGCTCGCCGGGACGCGACCGCGCGGCAAGACCGAGGAGGCCGACCGCGCGCTGGCGGAGGAATTGACGACGGACGAGAAGGAACGGGCGGAGCACATCATGCTCGTCGATCTCGGGCGCAACGACATTGGCCGGATCGCGGAGCCGGGCACGGTGCGCGTCCCCTCCCTAATGGCGGTCGAACGATACAGCCATGTGATGCACCTCTGCTCGGAGGTGGAGGGGCAGCTCAAGCCGGAATACACGAGCCTCGACGCCCTGCGCGCCTGCTTCCCGATGGGCACCGCGACGGGCGCGCCGAAGATCCGCGCCATGCAGATCATCGCGGAGTTGGAGCGCGAGCAGCGCGGGCCGTACGCGGGCGCGCTCGGCTACGTCGGGTACGACGGCAACATGGACTTCGCCCTCGCGCTGCGGACGATGCCCGTCAAGGATGGTGTGGCCTACCCCCAGGCGGGCGGCGGGGTCGTCGCGGACAGCAGCCCGGAGGGCGAGTACCACGAGTGCCACCACAAAATGGGCGCGCTCCTCCGCGCCATCGAGACGGCGGAAGACCTTGAGGAGAGTAACGAGTAACGAGTAACGAGAAGGGACAGAACCTCTCGTTACTCGTTACTCGTTACTTCGCGATCGAAGGGAGCATCCCGTGATTGTCCTGATTGATAACTACGACTCGTTCACGTACAACCTCTACCAATACCTCTGTGAACTGGGCGTGGCGGTGCGCGTGGTGCGCAACGACGCGGCGACGGTGGCGGAGATCGTCGCGATGCGGCCGGAGCGGGTCGTCCTCTCACCGGGGCCGTGCACGCCGAATGAGGCGGGCATCTGCGTGCCGCTCATCCACGCGCTCGCCGGGCGGGTGCCGCTACTTGGCGTCTGCCTCGGCCACCAGGCGATTGGCGCGGCGTACGGCGGCGCGGTCGTCCGCGCGCCGACCTTGATGCACGGCAAGGTGAGCGCGGTACACCACACCGGGCAGGGCGTCTTCCGGGGGTTGCCGTCGCCCTTCACCGCGATCCGCTACCACTCGCTCGTCGTCGCGCGCGACACCCTGCCGGATGTGCTGGAAATAACGGCGGAGACGGCAGACGGCCTCGTGATGGGCTTCCGACATCGGGAAATCCCCACGCTGGAAGGCGTGCAGTTTCACCCGGAGAGCATCCTCACCGAGCACGGGCACCAACTGCTGGCGAACTTTCTTGAGATACCTAACCCCCTGGCCCCCTTCCCCACGGGGGAAGGGGGAGCCGGACGGGCGCACAGCCGTACGTCCCATACGTCCGAGGCGGAGGTGTTGGCACATGCGTATTGAGGTACAAGCAGGAATTGGCACGATGCCGCAATTGAGTCACCCCTTCCCCCATGGGGAAGGGGCTGGGGGTTAGGTAAATGAGCAGCACCGCACCGCAGCCGATGATCCGCGACGCGATTGCGCGGGTGGTGGAGGGGCAAATCCTGACGCGGCCCGAGGCGGCGCAGGTGATGGATCAGATCATGGCGGGGGAGGCGACGCCCGCGCAGATCGGCGCGTTCCTGACCGCGCTGCGCATCCGGGGTGAGACGGAGGGCGAGATCGCCGGGTTCGCCGAGACGATGCGCCGCCACGCCCGCCGCGTCACGCTCGATGAGGGCGTGCGCGTCGTCGATGTCGTCGGCACGGGCGGCGATGGCAGCGGCACCTTCAACATCAGCACGACGGCGGCGTTCGTCGTGGCGGGCGCGGGCGTCGCGGTCGCGAAGCATGGCAACCGCGCGATGACCTCCCGCTGCGGCAGCGCGGATGTGCTGGAGGGGCTGGGCGTCGTGATCGAGCAGACGCCGGAGCAGGTCTCCCAGTGCGTGCGGGAGGTCGGGTTCGGCTTCATGTTCGCGCAAGCATTCCACCCCGCGATGCGCCACGCGGGGCCGGTGCGACGCGACATCGGCATCCGCACTGTCTTCAACCTGCTCGGCCCGCTAACGAACCCCGCCCGCGCCCCGTACGAACTGATGGGCGTCGGCGACGCGGCGCTGGCGGCGAAACTGGCGCGGGTCTTCGCGCTGCTCGGCGTGGCGCACGCGCTCGTCGTCCACGGGCAGGAGGGGCTGGATGAGATCAGCATCTCCGGCCCCACGACGGTCCATGAGGTACATGTCGACCGCGACGTGGTGACGTACGAGATCACGCCGGAGCAGTTCGGGCTGGCCCGCGCCGCGCCGCTCGCCATCCGTGGCGGCAGCGTGGAGGAGAATGTCGCCATCACGCGGCGGGTACTCGCGGGCGAGCAGGGGCCGACGCGCGATGTCGTGCTGCTCAACGCGGCGGCGGCGCTCATCGCGGCGGAGGCTGCGCCCGACTTCATGGCGGGCATCGCGCAGGCGGCGGCGAGCATCGACAGCGGGCGGGCGCAGGCATCGCTGGACGCATTCGTCACCATGACACAATCGTTCGCGACGCGGGAACTGGCGATGACGTAGGGCAGTAGGCAGGTGGGCAGGTGGGCAGTGGGCAGCAAACAAACTCATTGCGCGTTGCTCTCATCCGGTTCCCCTTCCCCTGTGGGAGGGGTCAGGGGGTTAAGTAAAATGACGATCACACAGGAGACAATGCAACCGATCACAGGGACAGTGGTGAAGCCGCGCGTCTTCAGCGGCATTCAGCCAAGCGGGCAGTTGCACATCGGCAATTACCTTGGGGCGATCCGGCGGTGGGTCGAGGTGCAAGACAAGTACGACAACATCTTCTGCATCGTCGATCTCCATGCGATCACCGTCCCGCAGGAGCCGGACGCCCTGCGCTCCGCGACGCGCGAACTCGCCGCCGTCTTCCTCGCGGCGGGCCTCGACCCGGCGAAGTGTGCGCTCTTCGCCCAGAGCCATGTGACGGCGCACGCGGAACTGGCGTGGCTCCTCAACTGCATCACGCCGCTCGGGTGGCTGGAGCGCATGACGCAGTACAAGGACAAGGCGGGCGACCAGCGCGAGCGGTCGTCGCTCGGCCTGCTGGCGTATCCCTGCCTGATGGCGGCGGACATCCTCCTCTACCACACCAACGGCGTGCCCGTCGGCGAGGATCAGAAGCAACACGTCGAGCTGACGCGCGACATCGCGGAGCGGTTTAACCGGCTCTACGGCAACACCTTCACCATCCCGGAAGCGTGGATCGGCGCCGCCGCCGCGCGCGTGATGGGCCTCGACGAGCCGAACCGGAAGATGAGCAAGAGCGCGACAGGCCGGTACCACGCGATCTTCCTCACCGACACGCCGGATCAGATCTGGGATAAGGTGAAGCGTGCGACGACTGACAGCATCGGCACTATCGTCTTCGACGAGGAGGGGCCCGGTATCTTCAACCTACTCTCGATCTATCAGGGGTTCACCGGCGAATCTCGCGAGACGATCGAGGCGCGGTTCGCGGGGCAGGGCTACGGCGCGTTCAAGCGCGCGCTGGCGGACGTCATCATCAGCGAACTGGAGCCGCTCCAGAAGCGGTATGCCGAGATCACCGCCGAGCCGGGCTACGTCGAGCGCATTCTCAAAGAGGGTGCGGATCGCGTCCGCCCTACCGCCGACACGACCCTCATCAACGCCAAGCGCGGCCTGGGCCTCCTCTGAGAAGTGACGAGTACTCAGTACTCAGTACTCAGTACTCGTTACTCCCCTGTGGTACACTACCGGGACGGGGTTATCTGCACCCCGATTGTGGTATGCGCGATGGAATGAAGAATGAAGGTTACGGACGATGGCGGAAAAGACAGCCAAGGGCAAGGGCGGTGCGGCCGCAGCGCAGCGGGTTCCGGCGGAAACGCTGAATCGCATCGCGGCGGAAATCGGCGCGAACCGCCGCCCCATGACGCTCGCGGAACTGCTGGAACTGACAGAGAAGTAAGCCAGTAGTCAGTAGCCAGTAGCCAGTGACACGGGTTGTTCCCTCTGGCTACTGGCTACTGACTACTGGCTACTCCGGGAGGAATCAATGGCACAGGTAACGGAGGCTCCAGCGTTCGCGGGGAGTGCGGATGAGCAGGCGCTCGCGCGGGAACTGCTGCTCGTGGTGCAGGGTCAGGGGCGCTTCTTCGCGTCCGGCTTGCCGATCCGGCAATCGGTAAGCGCACTCGCGGAGTACGCGACGGCGCGCAACTTCGTCAAGAAGGACGCCGCGAAGGCGGTCGAGGCGGCGGTGCGCGCGAACCCGACGGTCTTCGCCCTTGAAGGCGACGGGGACGCCCTGACCGTCGTCACCACCCGCGAGGGTCTCGCGCCGGGGGTGCGCGCGGAGGACATGAGCCACTCCTTCGCACACCGGCTGACCGAGCCGCTCGCCGCCCCACCGCCGGAGCCGAGGGTTCACCCCGAGCGCCCGGTCATCAACGACAACTGGTACAACGAGATCGTCGTACCGGCGGACGCGGAGGATGAGGAGGACGAGGACGAAGCGCCCCCTTCCGTGCTGACCGAACTGATCGCCGCGCACCAGGACGCGGTTGCCGAACCGCCGCTCGACACCGCCGTGACTCCCGCCGAGGCGCAGGAAGAAGCGGCGGCGGAATTGGAGGAGGTCGTCGCGGACGCGGCGGACGTCTCCACACCCGCCGGTGCGCTCGAACAGGCGCTGACGAGCGACCCGCGCTTCGTCGCCTTCGGGTCGGAATACTATCTGCGGGACCTGCTGGAATCGTACGGCCGCAACGACACGCGCCGCGTGATGGAGTACATCCGCGAGCGGGGCGAACCGCTCTCCGATGTCGATGTGCTGCTCGATCTCTACGGCAAGCGGCGCACCGACCCCGGCTTCGCCGCCACCTGCTTCTCCCTCAACGCGCACCTCGCGACGGAGAAGGATTTTGAGTTCGTCGGCACCACCGAGCGCCGCCTCTGGAGCGTCGATGGTCTGCCGACGATCGGCTCCGAGAAGCGGAAGGCGACGGACATCGGACAGGACTACCGCGTGCTGCTCGATTACCCGAGGGTTGTGGACGAGACGTACGGCGCGAGCGCCGAGGAGTACGTCGAGCACATCCTGACGCACTACGAGTACGAGTACGGTGTGCTGCCGCTCGATGGCGAACTGGCGCAGTTCTTCCCGCAGCAGTACACGCGCGGTCAGCGCGCGGCGGTGGTGACATTCGAGGCGCCGCAGCACTACCTGACATTCAACGTCGAGATTCGCTTCCCCACCGGCAACCGGGGCGGCTTCCTCAGCGGCTTCAGCACCTTCTTCCACGAGAACCTCATCCCCGGCGCGCTCTTCACCATCGAGCGCGGCGACACCGTCGGCACCTACCGCATCCAGTACTTGCAGGTGAGCGCGCAGGAGCGGAAACTGCTGCAAGTAGACGAGAAGAAGGGAAAGTTCGCCTTCAAGGCCGTCACCTTCTACTGCGCGACCGCGCCGAACATGGTACTCACCGAGCAGCGGCTGCCGCGCCTCGCGCAGATGAAGCCGCTGGACGCGCGCAACCGCCGCGTGCTCCCAAAGGTAATCGGGGCCGCGTTCGAGCGCATCGGCGAGAACGTCGGGGACGCCAGCGCACCGCGCTACCTCGCGGAGTTCGACGACCTCTACGCCGTCGCCAACATCGAGCGCCCCACCTCCACCGAGGCCCTCCGCGCCATCCTGACCTCCGGCAGCGGCGGCTTCTCGGAGGAGGACGGACTGTACTATTACTCGCCTTCGGCGTAACGAGGACTAAGGACTAAGGACTAAGGACTAAGTGGGGAGTGAGCCTTACTTAGTCCTTAGTCCTCAGTCCTTAGTCCTCCAAGGGACTTGGAGATGGCAGATAACGAGAACGAGCGGGACGCGCGGATCGACGCGGACGTCGCGTTTATGAGAGAACTGGAAGCGCTCGAAGCGGGCGCAGCGGACGTGGACAATGAGCCGCTCGATCTGGAAGCGGACGTGCAGGAGTCGGCCGATGAGCCGCGCGGGGACATCGCCGCGCGGCTGCGCGATCCGCGCCTGAAATTCGGCTCCCTCCGCTTCCTCTCCGGCCTCACACGGGGGGAATCCGGCCCGGTGCGGGAGGTGTGGCCCACCCTGCCCGTCGAGCGACGGCGGCGGCTCGTCCGCGCGATGAACGACCTGGCGGAACTCTCCGTCGAACTCGACTTCGCGCGTGTGCTGCGGATCGCGATGCGCGACATCGACGCGGATGTGCGGATGCACGCAATTGAGGCGCTCTGGGAATACGAGGGGGCCGACCTCCTCACCGCACTCCTCGGCGTTGTGCAGTACGACGAGTCCGCGCAAGTGCGGCAGGCGGCGGCGAAGGCGCTCGCCCCCTTCGCGGTGCGCGCCGTGACGGGCAACGTGCCGGAACCGCTGGTGACACACCTGCACGACACGCTGCTCGCGACCGCGCAGAATCTGCGCGAGCCGATTGAGATCCATCGCCCCGCGATCGAATCGCTCGGCGCGTTCATCGACGCCCCGGTCGCCGCGCTCATCACCGATCTCTACAACCGGGGCGACCCCGAGGACCGCGCGAGCGCGCTGCACGCGATGGGCCGCAGTGTCGATCCCCGCTGGCTCGCCACCGTGCGCGCCGAGACCGAGGCGGAGGAGAGCGAAGTCCGGTTCGAGGCGGCCCGCGCGCTCGGTGAGATCGGGCAGGCGGAGGGCGTGCCGGACCTAATCGCGCGCCTCGATGACGAGGATCGTGCTGTCCGGCTGGCGGCGGTCTTCGCGCTCGGGCAGATCGGTAGCCGCACCGCGACGAGCGCCCTGCGTGAGCACCGCGCCGATGCCGACGACGAGGACTGGACCGACGCCATCGACGCCGCCCTCATCGAGGCGAGTTACGCCGATCAGCCGCTTTTCCCCTTGTAGCACGGATTCCTGCCCGATGCCGCCGAATGCCCAGTTGCGTATATACTGGCAGTGCACACCGCCGACCGCCGACCGCCGACTGGAAGAGGGATGACTTCGTGACCGTGCAAGGTGCCATCCTCAGTCATACATTCCATTTCCTGCTCACTACTCACCCGCTGCTCGTCATCGCTGCGCTCATTTTCGTGGAGGAATTGGGTGTGCCCAGCCCGGTGCCGGGCGACTTGATGATGCTGCTCGCCGGGGTTGAGGTCGCGCAGCACCGGCAGCACCTGTGGGTCGTCCTCGTGGTGCAGGAGCTGGCAACCGTCGCCGGCGCGTGCGGCCTGTACGCCTTCAGCCGCCGGGTGGGGCGTCCCTTTGTTGTGCGCTACGGGCGCTTCGTCCACCTGACGCCGGAGCGTCTGGAGCGGGTCGAGGCGCTCGTCATGAAACACGGGGCGCGGTCGGTGATCGCGGGGCGGCTCATTCCAGGATTGCGGATCATCACGCCCATTGTCGCGGGCATCCTCGGCGAGCCGTTCCTCGTCTTCCTTCCCGCCGTTGCCTTCGGCGGTTTCCTCTACGTCCTCGCGCTGACGCTCATCGGGGTGTTTGTCGGCCCGGCGGCGCTGGACGCCTTCGAGCGGCTCTCGCTGCCAGTCGTGGCCCTCTGCTCGTTCGCGGCCCTCGGCGTGCTGCTCTTCGTTGTGCGCAAGGGGCGGGAGACGCTGCGCGAGGAGCGGGGGCTATCCCTTGGCGTGATCGCGGGCGTCGCCGCACTGCTCGCCACGAACGGCATCATCGGCTTTCTCCGCTTCGGCTTCCGCACGTTCGGTGGCGCAACCGTCCTCGCATCGACGGCGGTGGGGAGCGGCTGGCGGCTGCTGCTCGGCTGGCCCATCTTCCTGATCGTGGCGAGCGCCATCGGCGCGGCCTACCACGCCTTCGACTGGCACCGGTTGTCGGCGCTCGCGCGCGTCGCGGTGCTTGCCGCGCCACCCCTCGTCATCACAGCGCTCGTGCTCTATCCCTTCCTTGAAGGGTCCGGCCCGCGCCTGAACCGCCAACGGGACGAGGTGCTGCTCGGGGTGGAAATTCTCCGTTGGGTGGCATTCGCCCTCGCGCTGAACGCGGTGATGCCACCACCGACCCCCGACGGCCCCACCAAACGCAGAGGGATGACCTTCCGGCGGAAGCGCGAGGCTCCATCGCACGAACTGACCCGATGACGTTCGGGGCCATCGGATGCGCCGACCATCGTCGGCGTCACATCCGAGCGGTGAGCATTTTATGGTACAAATGTCCGCGCGCCCGAGGGTTCGACGGTGCGAGTTTTGCGTGGGAGAGGGGACGGTTCGCGCGATGCTGGTGGTGATGCAGCCCGGAAGTTCTTCGTCCGCGACGGAAGCGGTCTGCGACGTGGCGCGGGCGGCGGGGTGTGACCCCGAAACGCTCGCTGACGCGGGACAGATCGTGATCGACGTGGCAGGAGAGGCCCCCGCCGACTTGGCGGAGACAATTGGAACAATGCCCGGCGTGGCGGTCGTCCTCCGGCGCGATGCAACACGGCCATTAAAGACGCGCGACCTGCGCATCGCGAGCATCCGTCCGCTCGTGCCCCCGGCGATCCTGCTCGAAGAACTCCCGCTCTCCGCCGAGGGGGCGGCGGTCGTGAGCCGCGCGCGGGAGGATGTGAGCCGCATCCTGCGCGGCGAGGACGACCGCCTGATCGTGATTGTCGGCCCATGCTCCGTCCACGATTGCGACGCCGCGCTCGACTATGCCCGGCTGCTGAAACCCGCTGCGGACGAACTCGCCGAAGACCTCCGCATCGTCATGCGCGTCTACTTCGAGAAGCCGCGCACGACGGTCGGCTGGAAGGGGCTGATTAACGACCCCCGGCTCGACGGTAGTTTCGCGGTCAACGATGGGCTGCACCTCGCCCGCCGTCTGCTGCTCGATCTCGCGGCCTTCGGGGTGCCCGCCGGGTGCGAGTTCCTCGACCCGATCCTGCCGCAATTCTTCACCGATGTCGTGACGTGGGGCGCAATCGGCGCGCGCACCACGGAGAGCCAGGTGCACCGTGAACTCGCCTCCGGCCTCTCGATGCCCGTCGGGTTCAAGAACGGCACGGGCGGCGGTGTGCAGATGGCGATTGACGCCGTCCACGCCGCCGCGTATCCCCACCGTTTCATCGGCGTCACCGAGCAGGGACTCGCCGCTATCGTGGCGACGGACGGCAATGCGGACTGCCACGTCATCCTGCGTGGCGGGCGGAGCGGCCCCAATTACGACGCCTCCGGCGTCCAGCCGACATTGGAGAGCCTGCGGAGGGCGGGCCTTGAGCCGCGCTTGATGATCGATGCGAGCCACGGAAATAGCGACAAGGATTACCGTCGGCAGCCGGTCGCGGCGGCGGCGGTCGCTGCGCAGGTTGCGGCGGGTGAGGCGGGCATCATCGGCGTGATGATGGAGAGTTTCCTCGTCGATGGTCGACAGGAATTGGTTGATCGATCACGCCTCGTCTATGGCCAGAGCATCACCGACGCCTGCATGGGCTGGGAGATGACCGTGCCCGTCCTCCATGACCTCGCTGCGGCGGTGCGGGCGCGGCGGGGAAAGTAGACGGTAGACAGTAGACGGTAGACAGTGGGGAGGATGAAGTGCTGAGTGCTGAGTGCTGAGTGCAGGGAACGAATCACGAACGCAGGGTGACGGTCCCACGCTGTCTACCGTCTACTGTCTACCGTCTACTACCAGGAGTGCACAATGGATCAGCCCACCTTCGAAACCCTCTTCGGTGAGTTCCGGCAGCAATGCAGCGCGGAGAACAACCTGCCCGATCTTGCTGTCTCTTCCGGGCGACCGGACGCGCCGATTGTCGTGCTGATCCACGGCATCGGCGGCAATGCGCAGCATTGGGCCGATCCGGTTGGCCTGAACCCGAACGACACTTGGCTCTTCAACCTCGACGCCGACCCGGACCACCACAACACCGGCCTCGGCTCCTCCCCACCGTATCAGGCGGGCAGCGTAACAGCGTGGTGCGACCTGCTACGCAACGAGCAGATCAGTTACGTCACGTGGAGCCAGTCCCAGCCTTCCGACCTGATCCAGTCCGCCGTGCAGGAGACGGTCGCCGTGCTGACGAGCATCGAGCAGCACATCTTCCCGGCACTGGCGCAGGACGTGGCGGCAAACGGCGGCACGGTGCCGCCACTGATCCTCCTGTGTCACAGCCGGGGCGGCCTCGTCGCGCGGAATGCGCTCAAGCAGTTGGGCAGCGCAGGGGTGCCGGACTTGCGCAAGGTTATCACCCTCTGCACACCGCACCACGGCAGCTACATGCCCCGCCTCGCGGACGAGTACAACCGCGCCCTCGGCACGACCATCGATTTCAGCAGCCTCGGTCACTCGCTGCCCGGCCCGATCCGCCACCTCGTCGAGCACACGATCGACCCGATCCTGGCGGACCTCGCCAACCGCGTGCGCGAGGCGATGCTCCACTCCTTCGGCGCGCTGGCGCAGGGGCCGGGCTTCGAGGAACTTGACCCACAGAGCGCGATGCTGCAAACACTCGCGGACGGCGAGCAGCCGCTGCCTGGCGTGCGGTACTACGGCTTCGGCGGGTCGAACCCCACCTTCGTCAACTTCTTCCTCGTCGAGGCCGGCCACGTCTTCCACCTGCTGGCGACGATGAGCTCCTTCCTCGTGGAGCAGATCGCGCGCATCCCAGCGGTCGCGGAGCGCTTCGGCGGGCTGGCGGAGATCGACCGGGGCGACTCGGCGGTGGGGCCGGACAGCAGCAAGTGGCCGGACGCCTTTGGTGCGCCGCATCAGGTCTTCCACGTCAACCACATGCAGGCGCTGATCGACCCATCGCTGCAACAGGCCACACTCCAAGCCATCCGGGAGTAGGCTCAGGAGGAAACCGGGGATAGCCACAGAGGCACAGAGGGAGAGAGAGAAGGAAGAGAACGGGGAATTTTTCCGTGTTGCCCCCTTTTCCCTCTCTGTGTCCTCTGTGCCTCTGTGGCTAATCCCCGGTTTCCGTCCCCTTCAGTCGCCCGGTAGATACATCGCGTAGCCGCCGGTGACGAGGAGCGTCTGGCCGGTGGTGTACTCGCTCTCCGGCAGGCAGAAGAAGCGCACGGCGGCGGCGATATCCTCCGCTTTGCCGACGCGCCCCAGCGGGATGAACTGCTCCGCCTGCTCGCGCCACCGCTCCTCGTTGCGCCGCGCGCCCGGCCGCTCCGCCATCATCCCCGGCGCGACGCAGTTGACGGAGATGCCGTGCGGCCCGAGTTCGTACGCCATGTTGCGCGTCGTCGCCTCGATCGCCGCCTTCGCCGCGTTGTAGACGAGCGCGTCCCGGTGGTTGTAGTGCGCGCCGATCGTCGAGACATTGACGATGCGCCCCCGGATGCCGCGCGCCATCATGTGCCGTGCCGCGTGTTGACTGAGGACGAACGTCGCCCGCCAGTTCGCGTTCATCGTCCATTCCGCGTCCTCGGCGGGGACATCCCAGAAGTGGCCGCGCCGCCCGCGCGAGCCGCCCGCGTTGTTGACGAGGATGTCGAGGTGCGGCGCCCGCGCCAGTGTCGTCGTCGCGAGCCGTTCCATCTCGTCGAGGCGCGAAAGGTCCGCCGCCATCCCCCATGCCTCAACGCCGTGCCGCCGCATGATCGCGACGGCGGGCTGAATGAGGTCCTCCTCCATGCCGTGCACGACGATGTTCGCGCCCTCGTGCGCGAGCCACTCCGCCGTTGTCTGCCCGAGGCCCTTCGTGCTCCCCGTGACGAGCGCCCATTTCCCCGCCAGCCGCCCCCCGGACGTTGCGTGTTCCATCATCAAACCCTTCCTTCTAGGTGTCGCACGGCGCGTCGGCCACTCCGTGCGATTACGGCAGTTGGTCAATGAACCGCTGGATAACGACGAAGAATGCGCCCATCAACACGAAGAAGACGCCGAGCGCGATGAAGACGACGCTGACACCGTAGAGGAAGCAGCCGGTCGCGATGCGGGCATCGTGCGGGTTGTGCGGGTCATAGGCAACGGTGGCAGGGTGCCCGACGCGAAAGGGCGACGGCCGCGCGCCGATCGCCGACTCAAAGACGATCTCCTCCCCCGCCGCTGTCTGGAAGCGCACAACGGGAAAGAGCAGCGTGCTCGGGCCATCGGTCGAGGCGCTTTCGCGCTCCTGGAGCGCGAGAACGGTGCCGCCCGCCCGCGCCGCCCGCGCGATAAATCGCCGCTGCTGAACGATCCGCACGACCCCAATCCCCGCGAACAGCACCCCAAAAGCGATGAAAAGCAGCCCACCCTGCCCAAACGAGTCGATGGTGATCGCGATCATTGTTGCAAACTCAGTACTCAGCATTCAGCACTCGTACGGCGTTACTGGCGTTCGCCAGAGAAAACGGGGGATGTGTCAATCGGTAACGGCATATTCCGCGTTCTGCTTCCCCATCGCCAATCGGGCGAGATTCACCCCTTCGGCGACTGTCTCCGTGATTTCGCCGGTGGGTGTGGAACGGAAAAGCCCCCACGTCTCGACTGCTCGCTCGCCGTATTTGCTCACCGTTGCCGCGACGATCGCCAGCGCATCGGACATCTTGGTGTACTCGTTGATAGGGTACGCCTCGTCTACATCCCAGAGTTCAAAAATCGTGTCCACGCTTGACCTCACAATGGCAGCACAAAACGAGCGGGATGTTTCTCTCTCACTGCTTGTTACTCGTTACTCCTCTCTCAGTCCGCCGGAACGGGCGCGAGGGATTCGACGAACTGCCCGATGCGGCGGGTCGCCTCCATCAGGTTCTCCATCGAGTTCGCGTACGACATGCGCAAGTAGCCCGCGCCGTACGCGCCGAAGGACGTGCCCGCAAGGGTGGCGACGCCCGCCTCCTGCAAAAGTCGGTCCGCCATCTCCCGCTCGCTCAGGCCAGTGCCGCTGATGTTCGGGAAGGCGTAGAACGCACCCTTCGGCAATTCGCAGCGGACACCGGGGATCGCGTTCAGGGCCGCGACGACCGCGTCCCGCCGCAGCCGGAACTCGGCGCGCATCGCGTCCACCGCGTCCTGCGGCCCGGTGATCGCTGCGACGCCCGCGCGCTGCGTGAACGACGCGGTGCAGGAGTTCGAGTTGACCATCAACTTGACGATGCTCGGCGCGAGGTTGAGCGGCATGACACCGTAGCCCATCCGCCAACCCGTCATCGCGTACGTCTTGGAGAAGCCATCGAGGATGATCGTGCGATCCGCCATGCCCGGTTCCGCCGCGATGGAGGCGTGCGCGCCCTCGTACTGCAAGCGGCAGTAAATCTCGTCCGTCAGCACCCAGAAGTTGTGCGCGACGGCGAGTTCGGCGATTGCCTTCAGGTCCGCGCACGGGATGATGCCGCCCGTCGGGTTCGCGGGGGAGTTGATGACGAGCATCTTCGTGCGCGGCGTGATGCGCGCCCGGAGGTCGTCCAGGCTGAAGGCGAAGCCCTTCTCCTCCAGGAGCGGCAGCGGCACGGCCTTCGCGCCGACGAAGTTGATCATCGACTCGTAGATCGGGAAGCCGGGGTTCTGGTAGATCACCTCGTCGCCCGCCTCGCAGAGGGCGAGAATCGCGTAGAACATCACCGGCTTGCCGCCCGGCGTCACGACGACCTGATCGGGGTGGACGGCGATGCCACGGCTCGTCGCGATCTCATGCGCGATCGCCTCCCGCAGTTCGGGCAGGCCCGCCGCCGGGCCGTAGTGTGTGTACCTATCGTCCAGCGCCTTCTTCGCCGCCTCAACGATGTGCGCGGGGGTGTCGAAGTCCGGCTCCCCGATCTCCAGATGGATGACCGACCGCCCCTGCGCCTCCAGCGCCCGCGCCTTCGCGAGCACCTCGAACGCCGTCTCTGTCCCCAACCGGCCCATCGCGGACGCTAATTTCAGTTCCATCGTTTCCCCTCCTCGACGTACGCTCATCGTCTCCCGTCAACTGGCGCGCAGTATAGCAGCCCTCCATCACCCACCGATCAATCCATTTCCCCTCCCCGATGGTACACTTCGGTGGGGGTTGAGGTATCCAAAGTCCTCACCCCCAGCCCCTCTCCATCGCCGCCGTGATCTTGACGTATTGAAGCCTGCGGGCGATGGAGAGGGGAGGGGAACGATTTTGCAACGATACTCAGTACTCAGCACTCAGCACTTCTCTTAGTCCTCAGTCCTTTGATCGGAGCGCGCGTGGAGATTCGTGACGGCCTGACAACCGAGATGCGCTACGCCGTCTACGCCCTCGGTCGGGAGTTCGGGCCGGAGGATGGCGCGGATGATGACAACGGAGCGGATCAGGACTTCTACCGCATCCTCCGCAAGCCGCCGTACGAGGCGTTCAAAGCGTACGCGGTGATGCGCCGCGAGTGGGGCCTCGATGTCATCCCCATCTGCCCGGACCGCGCGACAGTCGGCGGCGACCCGTGCTACCCCTCGCTCGCCACCGCGCCGCATCCGGTCGATTGCGTCGTCTCCTTCCTGCCGAGCCATCTGGCGAACACCCTTGCAAACGAGATGACACAGACCGGCGCACCCGTCCTCTGGCGGATGTTCGGGCCGATCATCAACGGGTTCGACAACGCCGAGCACGCGATTTACCAGACAGCGGGCATCCGCGTCGTCAATGGCTGCGTCCTCGCCCACTGGGATGTCGCCGCGACGGGCATCCCGTTCTCCGAGCGGCTGCATCACGCCTGCTACATCCACGGCCTCCGCGCCCGGAAACTGCGCGGGGCGCAGACAGAGTAACGAGTAACAAGTAACGAGTAACGAGAACGGGAGCGTTGCGCCTTGCCACTTGTCACTCGTTACTCGCTACTACTCCCCCTTGGCTTCTCGTGTCGATTAAGGAAGCCAACGAACCGCAGATTCTTTTTCCTCTCTGCGTTCTCTGTCTCTTCTCTGCGTCTCTGCGGTTCGTTCGTTTGGCCCAGAGGAATAATGCCGCGTCATACCCGTTCGGATGATGCAGTGGAACAATGATCGGTCGATGCGCGCCGTGTCGCGTCATCGCCGCGCAACAAGGATGGGAACAATGACCGCACCGACCGCGCCAACCGCTGTGGACTTCCCGACCGGCCCCGCGATTGGAGACCGATTTCCCGATTTCACCCTGACAGACCAGCACGGGCAGCCCGTCAACTTCGCCGACGCACGCGGCGGCAAGCGCGCGATGGTCGTCATCGTGCGCAGCGCGTCGTGGTGACCCTTCTGCAAGGCGCAACTCGTGGAGTTGCAAGCGAACCTGCCCGCGCTTGACGCGAACGGCATCGTCCCCTTCGCCTTCAGTTACGATCCCCCATCCGTGCTCGCCGCCTTCGCCTCGGCGCGCGGTATTACGTACCCGCTCCTCTCCGATGAGGGTAGCGCCTTCATCAAACAACTCGGCATCCTCAACACGACCGTCGAGCCGACGAACGAGCACTATGGCATCCCCTACCCCGGCACCTACGTCATCGGGGCGGATGGCCGCGTCGAGAGCAAAGTCTTCCACGCGGGGCATCGCACGCGCGACGCCGCCGCGACCACCCTGCGCGAGCAACTCGGGCTGACCGACCCCGGCGACGGCCCGCAGGATCGACAAGCAACCGAGACGCTCGTCGCCGTCGCCGCGATGGACGCGGGTGCGTTCGTGCGCGGGGAGCGGATCGGCCTGCGCCTGACGATCCAGACCGCACCCGGCGTCCACATCTACGGCCAGCCGCTATCGGAAGGATATGTGCCGACGACCCTCACCATCGACGCACCGGAGGCGGTGAGCGTCGAGCCGGTGCGGTACCCGGCGTCGCACCCACTTCAGACGGAGTGGCTGGACGAGGAACTGCCCGTGTACGAGGGGACTGTGACACTGACGACCGCGCTCACCTTCACTGAGCAGCGCGAGGATGTGACGATCACGGCGACGCTGCACTTCCAGGCCTGCACGACGGAGGAATGTTTCCTGCCGCAGCGGCTCACCTTCGCGCTGCCGATGACCTTCCAGCCGTTCGCATGATTCGGCGCGGCGAATCGGGCGATCCCTCCGGTATACTGCCACCTGTGCGGCACGCTGGCGTCGCACGGGGTGGTACAAGGAGGAGATTCGGATGGGAATGCGACAACGGCGTCGGCTGCTTATCGTGCCGTGCATCATCGCCGCGCTGATGCTCGTCGGCGCGAGCACGGTCTCCGCGCACGCGCGGCTGAAGACCTCCGACCCGGCGGATCGGGCGACCGTGGCGAAAGTGCCCGCGCAAATCACCCTCACCTTCTCGGAGGAGACGAGCGCGACCAAAAGCGGCGGCTCCGTGACGGACGCGAGCGGCGCGACGGTCTCCACCGGCTTCAAGGTCGATCTCAACGACCGCACGAAGATGACGATTGCCCTCCGGCCCGACCTGGCCGGCGGTGCGTACACCGTCAAGTGGAACACGTTCACCGAAGACGACAGCGGCATGGCGGACGGCACATTCACCTTCACCGTGCAGGCCGCAGCGGCGGCGGGCACAACGCCAGCCGGGAGCGTAAGCGCAGCGTCGACCATCATACCCGTGTCGGCAACGCGCGCACCAACGGCACCCGTTGCAGCGTCCGCGCCAGTCGTCATGGCGCCTCCTACCTCCGTCGTGACGCCCCGCGCCGCCGGGAGCGCCGTTGCAACGGGTGCCGGGGGCGGCGTGGCGACGGCAGCGCCCACCACCCTGCCGAGCACCGGCAAGAGCGACAGCGTCAGCAGCCCGTGGCTTCTCTGGAGCCTCATCGCGGGCGCAATCATCGTCGTTGCCGGGCTGGGGTTGCGGCTCCGCATGGCACGTTCGGGGAAAGAGTAGATTTGGTTCGGTCCTCACCCCCGGCCCCTCTCCATCGCCCTGAGGCCATCGTAGTCATTAGGCTAGTCCGGCGATGGAGAGGGGAGGGGAAACGCTCACACTCGTACGCAGCACGCAGCACTCAGCACTCAACACTCAGCACTTCTCTTAGTCCTCAGTCCTCAGTCCTCAGTCCTTTCTGACCGGAGGCGTCATGCACGGAGAATACAAAACCCCCGGAGGCAAACTCGTCATCGTCGATTTCGCCGTGCGGGACGGCCGGTTCGTGGCAATGGAAGTGACCGGAGACTTCTTCCTCTACCCGGACGAAGCCTTCGACGCAATCGTTCGCACGCTCAACGGCCTGCCCACGAGTCTGCCCGCTGACGAGATCGCCGCGCGCATCCAGCACGCCGTCGGCACTGACGTGACCTTTCTCGGATTCTCCCCCGAGGCCATCGGCATCGCCATCCAGCGAGCGATGAGTGAGTCCAGTAACGAGTAACGAGTAGTGAGTAGCAAGTGAGCAGATAATGAGCAGCGAATCATCTTTAGCCCTCGACGCCCGTTGGTGTGCGCTCGACTGGCATCTGATTCCCGCCATGCCGCGCGACCCGGCGATGAACATGGCGCTGGACGCCGTGCTGACCGAGCGCGTCGGCGCGGGGAAGCGGCCCGCGACGCTCTGGATCTGGGGCTGGAACGCCCCATGTGTCGTGCTTGGGCGGTTCCAGTCCGTGCGCAATGAGATCAATGAGGCCGGGGCGGCGGCGCTCGGCATGGGCTTCGTGCGGCGCATCACCGGCGGCGGTGCGATGTTCATCGAGCCGCAGGGCGCGATCACCTACTCGCTGTGCGCGCCGGAATCGCTCGTTGCGGGGTTGAGTTTCGCGGAGTCGTACGCCTTCATGGATGCGTGGGTAATCGACGCGCTCCAGGGCATGAGCGTCGATGCCTTCTATGCCCCCCTCAACGACATCACCTCCTCGACCGGCAAGATCGGCGGCGCGGCGCAGGCACGGCGCGGCGGTGCGGTGCTCCACCACGCGACGATCGCGTGCGAACTCGATACCGACAAGATGACGCGCGTGCTGCGGATCGGGCGCGAGAAGTTGAGCGACAAGGGGATCGCCAGCGCGGCGAAGCGCGTCTCACCCCTCCGGCAGCAGACGGACCTCCCGCGCGACGCGATCATCGCGCGGCTTGTCGCCGCGTTTGACGCGCGCTACGGCCTGAAACCGGACACCGTCCACCCCGACGAAGAAGCCGAGGCGGAGCGGCGTGTCCGCGAGCAGTTCGGCACGCGGGAGTGGTCGTACCTCCTGCCATGAACACAAGAGTAACGAGTAACACGGGACCGAACCGAACCGACGCAAAGGACGCAAAGGCGCAAAGGACGCGAAGAGGGACTGGGCCTTAACACAGAGGACACGGAGCGCACAGAGCGCACAGAGGAAAAAAGAGGATTGCTCTATGGACTCTGTGAACTCTGCGCGCTCTGTGTTAATTCCCCGGTTTCTCTTCGCGTCCTTTGCGCCTTTGCGTCTTTGCGGTTCTCCCCAGTTTGTCGTCCCTCATTCCTCGTTCCTCGTTACTCGCTACTGCTCCAAGTCGGCGATCTGCTCCTCGACCAGCGCGACGAGCGCGCCCATCGTCCCCGCGTCGAACGCCAGCGCCGCCCCCGCCGCCGCGAACAACTGCGGCAGCGGCGCGGTCGCCCCCAGTGCCAGCGCCCGCCGGTACGCCGCCAGCGCTGCGGCGTGATCGTGCAGGCTGTTGCGCCAGACTTGCAAGGCACCGAGCTGCGCGATGCCATACTCGATGTAGTAGAAGGGGTAGAGGAAGATGTGCAGTTGCCGGTACCAGCGCGCAACACGTTCCTGCTCCAGACCCGCCCAGTCCACGCCCCGCTCGAACCGATCCCGGATGCGCAGCCACGCCGCATCGCGCGCGTCGCGGTCGTGCCCCTCGCCGCTGGTGTAGAGCCAGTGCTGGAAGGCGTCCACCGCGGCGATGTGGGGCAGACCGGCGAGGATGCCCTCGAGGTGCTCGACGCGGGCGCGGCGGGCGTCGGCGTCGCTGTAGTAGCCGCCGTCGTCCCGGGCGAGGTAGGGGGCGGTGAGCAGTTCCATCGACATGGACGCCACCTCCGCCATCTCCGACCCCGGAAAACGCTGCCAGTAGAGGGGAATCGCGCCCGCCTCGAAGACGTGGAAGGCGTGCCCCGCCTCATGGAGCAGCGTGTCCACATCCCCCGCGACACCGACCGCGTTCATGAAGATGAACGGGCGACCGCGATGCGCGTAGTCGATGCAGTAACCGCCCGGCGCTTTGCCCTTCCGGCTGTCAAGGTCGAGCAGATGCTCGTCGGCCATCGTCGCGAAGTAGCCGCCGAGCGTCGGGTCGAGCCGCTGGAAGATCGTCTCCGCCTGCCCAGTTAGGGTGCCGACCGCGTCAAACGGCTTGAGCGCGGGGCGACCCTCGGGATCGACCGCCGTGTCCCACGGGCGCAGCGTGTCGAGGCCCATCTGTACCCGCCGCCGCTCCAATCGCCGCGCGACAGCCGGCACGACGGCCTCCTCGACGGCGGCGTGGAACCGCTCGCAATCCTCCGGTGTGTAGTCGAAGCGATCCTTCGCGCGGAAGATATAGTCGCGGTAGTTCGCGAACCCGGCGTTCTTCGCCATCTGCTGCCGCAATTTGTACTGCTCGTCGAAGATCGCCGCCAGCGCGTCGTGCCGGCCGATGTACGGCTGGGAGCCGAGCCGGAACGCGCGCTCGCGCACGGCGCGATCCGGGCTGAGCAGGAAGGGTTGCAGGCGAGGTAGGGGGATTTCCTCGCCCTCCCATTGCACTGTCATCCCGCCGGTGATCTTGTTGTACTGCGTGTTCAGTCTCTCTTCCTCGCCGACGAGGGGCACATTCTCCTCGCGGAAGATGTCGAGCTGGTTGCGAAAACTGCGCAGGAGCGTTTCGAGGCCGTCGCGTTCGTAGCCGAGGTCGAGCAGTCGCTTGGAAAGGCCGACGTGCTGCTCATGCACCTGCGGCTCGATCTCGCTGGAGAAACGACCCTGCGCCGCCTCCTTCGCCTCGCTCGCGGTGTCGGTGGAGTATGCAACGTACGCGACCGCGCCCGCCTCCGCCAGCAGTTCCTCCAGCGTCGCCCAATCCTTCAGCCACGCCTCGACATTGCGCGCATCGAGCGGGCGCGCGGCGAGTTCGTTGTAGTACGGCAGGATGTCGTCCCACGTCGCCTCCGCGAAGGCTTGCGGGGAATCGGGAAGGTGCAAGGTCGCCACAGGTTCACTCCTTTAATCCTGATCCTCAGTCCTCAGTCCTCGATCCTTCGTCCATGACGCGCACTTGATTTTCGGTAGGGTAGCACGAATCGAGGGATGATTGCCGCTCCAAGAGAAGAGGGCGTATGCATTCGCTCGGTTCGTGGAGGGATGCCCACCCCCCCTCCCGAAGCGGAAGGGGTCCTCGCGCGGACGCACCCGCCGAGGCGGACAGCGCGACACCGGGCTAGGGAAACGAACCCAAAATGAACCGCAGAGATCGCAGAGAGGAAACAAGAAGTGGGATTCGTCTTTGCGTTCTCTGTGTCGATTCGGTTTGTCCCGTTCCTGGCCAATAGATGGCGCTCAGCACTCACGTAGCGCGCGGAGTATACTGTACCGACGAGAGGGGAGGCGCGCGTGATCCAGCGGACAGGGACGATTCTCGACGAAATTCTCGACAAGAAGCGGCACGAGGTGGACGCCCGCAAGGCGCGCGTCTCGATGGATCTGGTTGACCTGAAACTGAGCCGGACCCCGCCGCCACGGGACTTCCTCGGCGCGCTCAGGCGCGGGCCGGGCGAGCCGGTGCGTGTGATCGCGGAGTTGAAACGCGCCTCGCCGGTGAAGGGCGTCTTCGTGCAGGACTACCGCCCCGAGCTGATCGCGGGGGAGTTCGCGCGCGGCGGCGCGGCGGCGCTCTCCGTGCTCACCGACGAGCCGTTCTTTCTCGGCAGCCTGACGCACCTGCCGCTCGCGCGGAGTGGCCTCGATGCCGTCGGCAGCGCGCTCCCACTCCTCCGCAAAGACTTCCTCATCGACCCGTATCAGGTCGCGGAGGCGCGCGCGTGGGGCGCGGATGCGTGTTTGCTGATCGTTGCCGCGCTCGATGACGCGATGCTCGCGACGCTCCACGCGGCGGTGCTGCGCTACGGGATGACGGCGCTCGTCGAGGTCAACAACGCGGAGGAACTGGCGCGCGCGGTCGCGGTCGGTGCGGCGCTGATTGGCGTCAACCAGCGCGATCTGCGCAACATCAGCGTCGATACCGATCTGGCGGCAAACCTCGCGGCGAGAATGCCCGCAAACACCGTCCGCGCCGCGCTGAGCGGGATCAGGAATGTCGAAGACATGCGGCGACTCGCCGATGCAGGGTTTGACGCCGCGCTCGTCGGCGAGTCCGTCATCACGGCGGCGGATCGCACGGCGGCGGTGCGGGCGCTGGCGGGAGACCTAACCTCCCCTCCCGTTTCGGGAGGGGCTGGGGGTGGGCAATGACTGTCGTCAAGATTTGCGGTGTGCGGCGGCGCGAGGACGCGGAAGCGGCGGCGAGCGCGGGCGCGGACATCATTGGATTCACATTCTGGCCGGGGACGAAGCGGTGCATCGCGCCGGAGGAAGCGGCGGGCATCATCGCCGCGTTCCGCGCGGAGCATGGACCGCTACCGATCGTCTCGGGCCTCTTCGTCAATGCCGACGCGGCAACCATCGCCGCGACGGTCGCGCGCTGCGGCCTCGACCTCGTGCAATTATCTGGTGACGAGGGCGTGGACGATATCGCGCGCCTCGGCGTGCCGCTGCTAAAAACTGTGCGACCCCTCCCCGGCGAGGATGCAGACGCGCTCCACGAGCGCCTGCAACTGTTCCATGACGCGGCGCGCTTGCTGCCACCCGGCCCGTTCGGTCAGCCGCTCACGCCGCTCCTCGACGCGCACGTACCGGGGCGGTACGGTGGCACGGGGCAGCGGGGCGATTGGGTGCTCGCCGTCGCACTCGCCGCGCGCGAACGGATCATGCTGGCGGGCGGTCTGAACCCGGAGAATGTCGCGGACGCCATTGGGATGGTGCGACCGTGGGGCGTCGATGTCGCGAGTGGCGTCGAGGTGCCGGGGCAGCCGGGCGTTAAGGACGCCGCGCGCATTGCGGCATTCATCCACGCGGCGCGCGCGCCGGTTGGGGTGGGCCATGCGGAATCATGAGTTTTCGGGCATCCAGCAGGAGCGGCCCGACCCGCAGCGTCGCGCGACGAACCGCCTCGTCCAGATCATCGGGCGGCTCGTCGCGGACGAGGCGGAAGCCGCCGCCGCCATCCAGTACGTCTCCGCCATCGTCGCGCTGGAGGAGGGGCAGGCGTACCTCGAGGCGTTCTACGACCTCGAGGCGGTGCGGCGCATCAGCATCCGCGATTGGTCGGGCAACCTCTATGAAGTCTCCCGCCCCGCCGTCATCACCCCAGACGTGGAGGCGCTACTCGTCGCGGAGTGTCGCCACCTGACAAGCGGCGCGGCGCTCCACCCGATGGACGCACGCCTCTTCGCTCGCGGCTATCATGCCGCCTTCTGCTCCCACTGCCGCGCGCAGTTCGACCTCGGCCCCGCCTGCCGCGAATGCCTCTTCGCCGGCTACCCGATCAACTATGAGGAAAGTAGCGAGTAACGAGTTGAAACAAGTAGCAAGACGCCGGGACAATCCCTCTCGTTACTCGCTACTTTTAACTTCGGATAGTCGGAATCGAGATCGACATCAATGCTTGAGATGGCACTACCATTCACGTTCCTTTTCGCACTCTTCTGTGGCATGGCGTGGAAGATTTGGCGAAACGAGCGACCTGTCCCGCGAGCGATCACCGCCGTCTTCGTCCTCACCCTCTTCGTGGTGGCCCTGTCGATGACAGGATTATTCTTCGGTTTGGCTCGTTCGTAAATCTGGCGGTCGTCGCTCGCACTGCGCCGACCCGGAATATCTGCTCACGCTCTCGTATCAGCCATCCGCCGGTTCGCCGACGGGGGCCTCGTTCTGCCGGGCGTCGATGATGCGCTTGCCCCGGAAGCGGGCGATGAGGCGGGTCAGGAACTGCTGGATGCCGGGGAGCAGCCCGCCCGGCATGAAGAGCATGATGAGCACGAGGATCAGCGCGTAGATGATCGACTGGAGCACGACGGGCGCGCGGGCCGGGAGGTCGGGCCGCGTCGAGAGCCGCTTGAGAAACTCCGTCAGCAGCACGATGGAGACCGAGCCGAGCAGCGCGCCGTAGATGTTCCCCAAGCCGCCGATCGCGACGATGATGAGGAAGAGGATCGAGAGCGAGGGCCGGAAACTGTCCGGCGAGAGGAACTTGAAGTAGGCGGCGAACAACCCGCCCGCCGCCCCCGCGAAGGTCGCCGCGATGGCGAAAACGATCAGCCGGTAGAGGCGGACGTTGATACCGACCGACTCCGCCGCGCCCTCGTGCTGCGCGATGGCGCGGAGCGCGCGCCCCGGCCGCGACCGCACAATGTTGTACGCGACGACGAGTGAGAGCGCCGCGACGATCCAGATGACGTAGTAGAAACTCTCCCCACTCAGCGCCGTGCCGCCGATGCTCGGCTGCTTGATGCCCCGGAGGCCAATCGGCCCACCCGTCAGGCCGCGCAGGTTGTTCAGCAGCGTGTAGACGATGATGCCCACCGCGAGCGTCGCGACTGCGAGGTGGTGCCCCCGGAGGCGCAAGAGCGGCAAGCCAACGAGATACCCCATCGCCATCGCCACGACGGGCGCGGCGATCAGGGCGAGCCACGGGTTCCAGTGCGCCTTCGCGGTCAGCAGCCCGACGGTGTACGCGCCGATGGCGAAGAAGCCCCCCTGACCGAGCGAGACCTGCCCCGCGAAGCCCATTAGGAGGGTCAACCCGGCGCAGACAATTGTGTACAAGCCCATGAAGATGACGATGTCCCGCTTGTCTGGCGTGAGCGCGCGCGGTAGCAGCGCGATGATCACCGCGCCAACCAGCACGAGCACCATGGACGCGATCCGACGTGCGGGCATCATTCCTCCAGGGAGCGTTCAGCGACAGAGACACAGAGGACACAGAGAAGGCAACAAGAGGAGACCGTTTTCATCTGTTTCCTTCTGGTCATTCTCTCTTCTCCCTCTGTGCTCTCTGTGTCTCTGTGGCCAACGCATTACCCCTCACGCGCGGCGCCAGAGACCGTTCGGGCGGGCGATGAGGACGGCGATCATCACCAGGAGGGCGACGACGAGTTGGTACGACGGGTCGAAGTAGCCGGCCATCATTGTCTGCGCGACGCCGAGCAGCAGGCTGCCGACGACCGCGCCCGCCGGGCTGATGAGGCCACCGACAATCGCGCCCGCGAACCCGTTGACGGCGATGTTGATGTCCGCGTCGGAGGTCAGCGGTTGGAGCGGCGTCGTCAGGATGCCGGAGAGCGCGCCACACGCCGCCGCGACGCCGAAGGCGAGGAACGCCATCACGCGCGGGTTGATGCCCACCAATTGCGCCGCCCGCTGATTGAGCGCGCACGCCGTCACCGCCTTGCCGATGTAGGTGCGCGCGAAGAAGAACTGGAAGAGCGGGAAGACAATCGCCACCGCGATCACGACCACGACCTGTTGCGGCAGGATGAGGATGTCGAAGAACGAGAGCGCCTTCGTGCCAACGCCGTCGTAGGTCGTCGGGATATCGCCCCAGATGGACAAGCAGATTCCCTCGATCAGCACGGAGAGGCCGAGCGTGATCATCAGGGAGGCGATGATCGGCAGGCGCGGCTTGCCGACCGCGATCACGCCGATCAGCGTGCCGATCAGCGCGACGATGATGATGGCGCAGAGCGCCGCGAGCGGCCCCGGCAGCGCGCGATCCAACATGCTGCTCATCACAAAGCCGCCAAGCATCGCGAAGGCGCCCTGCGCGAAGTTGACGACATGCGTGACGCGGTAGATCGCGACGAAGCCGAGCGCGACGAGCGCGAACGACGCGCCGGTGGCGATGCCCGTGACGAGGTACTGGCCGAACTCACTCACCGCGCTGTGCCTCCATTACCGTCGCCTCGACGGGGCTGCCAAGATAGATGCGCTCGATCTCCGGTTGCTGCCGGAGCGCCTCCGCCGTCCCCTCCGCCCGCACACGGCCATTCTCCAGCACGTAGACGCGCTCCGCCAGCGAGAAGGCAAGGCGGACATTCTGCTCCACGAGCAGCACGGTCAGACCACCCGCGTGCAGCGTCCGCAAATACTCCGCGATGTCGCGCGTGATGATCGGCGCGAGGCCGAGCGAGAGTTCATCGATCATCAGCAGACGCGCCTCGCTCATCAGGGCGCGACCGAGCGCGAGCATCTGCTGCTCGCCGCCGCTGAGCGTCCCCGCCATCCGCTCGCGCAGGGTGTGCAACGTCGGGAGCAGCGTGTACACACGCGCAAGGTCCGCCGCCATCGTCCGCCGCCCGCCAAGCAGCCGAAAGAAGCCATCGATGAGGAAGGGCGACTGGAAGTACCGCCCGAACGCGCCGAGCGAGAGGTTATCCGCCACCGTCAGACCGCTGAAGACCTGCCGCCCTTCCGGCACCTGCGCAATGCCGCGTCGCACTACCCGCGCCGGGGAGATGCCGCCGATGGGCTGCCCGGCGAAGGCAATTGACCCACGGGCGGGGCGCAGGAGGCCCGCAACCGTGTTGACGAGCGTGCTCTTGCCCGCGCCATTCGGCCCGACGATCGCGACGAACTCGCCCGGATGCACCGCGAGCGAGATGCCGCGCAACGCCTCCACGCTCCCATACCGCACAAAGAGATCGCGCACATCGAGCAGTGGTTCTTTCCTAATTCCCCCTTCCTCTGTGGAGAATGGGGCCGGGGGGTTCGGGCCATTCATGCCACCTCCGCACCGATGTACGCCTCGATGACGCGCGGGTCCGCCTGCACCACGGCGGGCGGCCCGGCGGCGATCACGCGCCCGTATTCGAGCACGACGACGTGATCCGCGAGCGCCATCACGAGGTTGACGTCGTGCTCGATCAGTACGACCGTGACGCCGGACGCGACGATGGCGCGGATCAGGCGCGAGAGTTCGCCGCGCTCGCTCGTCGTCAACCCCGCCGCCGGCTCATCGAGGAGCAGCAGGGTCGGCCCCGTCGCGAGGGCGCGGGCGATGGCGACGCGCCGCTGCTGCCCGAACGGCAGGCTCTCCGCCGCGACATCCGCCAAATCCGCCAGCCCGACCCGTTCGAGGAGCGGCACGACCCGCGCGCGGATCGCCGCCTCCTCCCGCCAGAAGCGTGGCAGGCGTAAGGCGGACTCCCAGAAGCCATATCGCGCGCCCGTGTGGCACCCGACCATCACATTTTCCCGCACGGACATTTCCGGGAACAAGCGCACGTCCTGAAACGAGATGGCGATGCCGAGGCGCGCGCGCTGGTAGGGCAGCAGCCCGTCGATCCGCCGCCCGAGGAAGGTGATCGTGCCCGCGTCCGGCCGGTGCTGCCCCGCGATCGTCTGGAAGAGCGTCGATTTGCCCGCGCCGTTCGGCCCGATGATCGCGAGCAGTTGCCCCCGCTCGACCGTCAGGCCGACATCCTCCAGCGCCGTCACCCCGCCGAACCGCTTCGTGATCCCCTCAATCGCCAGCATCGGGCCCCCAGTACTGAGTACTGAGTACTGAGTACCGAGCGGATCGACCGCACTCAGTGCTCAGCACTCAGTACTCGTCACTTCCCGTTGCCGTACTTCGTCGGGGTGAGCGCACCATCCTTGACGACGGCGATCCAGAGGTCGTCGATGCCGAGGCCGGTGTGGTCGGTCGCGGAGTAGTTGTACGTGCCGTCTACGGTGACGAACCCCTTCGTCTGCTCGACAGCGTCGCGGATCTTCGCCGGGTCTGCGCCCCCCTTCTTGATCGCGTTCGCGAAGAGTTGGATGGCGTCGTAGGTGTTGTACGCGAACTGCGCGGGCGGCGTGTTGTACGCAGCCTGGAAGTCCGCGTCGAACTTGGTGATTAGCGCCTTGGCGGGGTTGCTGTCCGTCAGATACTTGCCGAGCGGCGCCATCTGGCACTGCATGACGACGCCGTTCGCGGCGTCCCCGGCGGGCTTGAGAAAGAGCGGGCTTGCCTGCGCGCCGCTGAAATGGAGCGGCTGCGTCAGGCCGAGTTGCTTGTACTCCTTGGTGATCGTCACGGCGGGCGCGCCGGAACCCCAACTGATGACCGCCTGCGCGTCGCTGTTCTTGATCTTCGTCAACTGCGGGATGAACGTCGTCGCCGTCAACTCGTACAACTGCTCATCGATGCCGGTGACGCCGTACTTGGAAGCATCCGCCTTGAGGATATTCCAGCCGAGCGAGCCGTACTCGGTCGAGTCGTGCAGCACGGTCACTTTCGTCTTGCCCTCACTCTTGAGGTAGCCGAGCAATTGGTCCGCCGCGAGCCGGGTGGACTGCGGGCCGAGGAAGACATTCGGGCGAATCGGCGTGATGACCGAATCGGCGGCGCATTGCGTAATCATCGGGATTTTCGCCGCCTCGACATCATCGAGGATGGCGACGCAACTGGAACTGAAGACCGGGCCGATGATCGCCACGACCTTGTTGGCGATGAGCTTCTTCACCGCCGTGACGGCTTGGCTCGGGTTGCTCTGATCGTCCTCGATTTGCAGTTCGATCTTCGCGCCGTTGATGCCGCCGCCATCGTTGATCTGCTTAACGAGCAGGTCCGCCGCCTGTTTGTTGAAGCCACCGAGCGGGTTGTACGGCCCAGTGAGCGAGGTAATCATGCCGATCCTGATCGTGCCGCCGCTCGCGGTTGTGGTGGTTCCGGCGGGGACAATGGTCGCCGCAGAAATGGGGGCCGTCGTTCCCGCCGCGCTACTCCCGGCGGGTTTCGTGGCGGCTGGCACGCTCGCGGAACTCGTGGTCGCCGCCGCTGGGGTGGTCGGCGCGCTCGTTGCCGCCGCGCCTGTCGTGGGCTTGGCGGTCGTCGCGGTCGCCGCGCCCCCGCCGCCGCATCCCGCGAGAATGAACGCGGTCAGGAGCATCGCGAGAACAGGTGTGAACAATCGTCGCATCCGGTGTACCTCCATAAAGAGCCTCACCCCCGGCCCCTCTCCCCTCCCCCGTGGGGAAGGGGCGGGGGGGTTAGGTTCCCCTCACTTCGCCGCGCTGAACTTCGTCGGCTCCAATGCACCGTTCGTCACCATCGCGACGAGGACGGATTCCGGGCCGAGGCCGGCGTGGTTCGTCGCGCTGTACTTGTACGTGCCATCGACGCTGACAAACGTCGTTTGCTCAAGTTCCGCGCGGATTTTCGCGGAGTCCGGGCCGACCTTCTTGACCGCGTTGACGATCATGTTGAACGCACCGTACGTGTTGTAGGCGAACTCAGCGGGCGCGGTGTTGTACGCAGCCTGGAAGTCCGCGTCGAACTTCGTGATGGCGGGCTTGGAGGCGTTACTGTCCGGCAGAAACTTGCCGACGGGGCCGAGGCTCGTGCCGATGATAACGCCGTTCGCCGCGTCCCCGGCGGGCTTGAGGAAAAGCGGGGTCGCCTGCGCGTGGCTGAAGAGCAGGGGCTGCGCGAGGCCGAGTTGCTTGTACTCCTTCGCGATCGTCACGGCGGGCGCGCCGGAACCCCAACTGATGACGGCCTGCGTGTCGCTGTTCTTGATCTTCGTCAGTTGCGGCACGAAGGTTGTGCCCGTCAGTTCGTAGAGTTGCTCGTCCGGCGTGATGCCGTACTTGGAAGCATCCGCCTTGACGACATTCCAGCCGGTGCTGCCGAACTCGGTGGAGTCGTGCAACACGGTCACTTTCGTCTTGCCCTCGCTCTTGAGGTACGCGAGCAACTGATTCGCGACGACGGTTGTCGTCGGCGGGGCCATGAAGATGTTCGGGCGAATCGGGTTGACCTGCGAGTCCGTCGCACACTGGGTAATCATCGGGATCTTCGCCGCCTCGACATCGTCGAGAATGGCGACGCAGGTGGAGCTGAAGACGGGGCCGATGATGGCGGCGACCTTGTTCGCGATCATCTTCTTGACAGCGGTCGGGCCGTTGCTCGGGTTGCTCTGGTCATCCTCGATGCTTAACTCGATCTTCGCGCCGTTGATGCCGCCCGCATCATTGACCTGCTTGACGAGCAACTCCGCCGCCTGCTTGTTGAAGGTGCCGAGCGGGTTGTAGGGGCCGGTGAGCGAGGTAATCATGCCGATCTTGATCGTGCCGCCGCTCGCGGTCGTGTTCCCCGCACCGCTCGTCGTCGCGGCAGGCGCGCTGGTTGCGACGGCGGGGGCCGTCGTTCCCGCCGCGCTGCTGCCTGCGGGCCTCGTCGCTCCCGCCGCCGCTGCGCTCGGTGCGCTCGTAGTGGCTGCCGCGCCGGTGTTTGGGGCGGTGGTTGCCGCCGCGCCCGTCGTCGGCTTCGCGGTCGTCGCGGTCGCGTCGCTGCCCCCGCCGCATCCGACGAGGAGGAAGGTGAACAGAAGGATCAGGGTGAGTGGGACAAACCAGCGTCGCATCGATTTTCCTCCGGCTGCATGGACCGCGAGACGTGTGCTATTCCCGTCCGGTCTTCCCGATGCGCCGTCGCGGCGAACGCTCTCGGCGTCATGTCACGCATGGATGATGGGAACCCCCGAAACAGGATTGCGCGGCAGTATACGTGACGGGGAATCTGCTGTCTATCGGCACTCCCGAGGTCCCGTCCATTGCCTGCTGCCACTGCCCGCGCTTTGTGCTACGCTGCACCGTAGCAATTGCACGCTGATAAAGCGATACAGGAGGGCAACAACGATGCTCACCGGGATTGACCACCTCGTTCTTCTCGTCCCGCGACTCGACCGCGCGATCACCGACTATCAGGGGCTTGGGTTCACCGTCGTGCCCGGTGGGGAGCACCCCAACGGCACACATAACGCCCTGATCGCCTTCGCGGATGGCGCGTACATCGAACTGATCGCCTTCCAGAACCTCGACGCGCCCGCCAATCATCGCTGGGATCGCTACCGCGCGGCGGGTGGCGGGTTGATCGACTTCGCACTCGGCAGCACGGACCTCGGGGCGGATATGGCACGACTCACCGGAGCGGGCCTTGCGTATGAGCCGATGGACGGCGCGCGGGCGCGGCTGGACGGCGTGCAACTCCAATGGCGCAGCGCGAGCGTCTCACCGGCGGGTCAACTTCCCTTCATCATCGAGGACGTGACACCGCGCGGCCTTCGCGTGCCGAGTGATGATGACGCCCACCACGCGAACGATGTCACCGGCGTGCTCAGCCTCACCGTCGTGGTCGGTGATCTCGCGGCGGCGAAGGGCCGGTTCACCGCGCTGCTGGACGCGATCCCGCTCGTGGAGCGCGACAACCCCGATATCCACGCCCACACCGCGACGTACGTCATCGGGCAATACACCATCGAACTGGCGCAGCCCATCGACGACGGCAGCCCCCTTGCCGCCCAACTCGCCGCCCGTGGCGACGGCCCCTACAGCGCCTGCCTGACGGCGGACCCCGGCCCGAATGACGCATTCTGGCTCGATCAACCGGCGGCGAACGGCGCGCGGTTGCAGATCATCGCGCCGAAAGTGAGAAGATAAAGAGTGTTGAGTGCTGAGTGCTGAGTGCTGAGTGCTGAGTACGGAGAATTAGCCGCAACATTCTCCCCTTCCCTCTCGTACGGAGTCATCACCGGTACGATCCTACGATGTCGAAGCCTTCGGGCGATGGAGAGGGGCCGGGAGTGAGGACCGGAGCAATACCGCGATGCCAATACCACTGACCGAAGACCTGATCGTCGGCGGCGCGTTCCCCGATGACCCGCAGTTACCGCGCGACGGGAGCCGCGTCGCGTACGTCGCGGCGCGCTACGGGCAGGAGGGCGACCACCCGGAAGGGTCGATCTGGGTCGCGCCGACGGACGGTTCCGCAATGGCGCGGCAGTGGACCTTCGGTGGCGGGCGGGACGACCATCCCCGCTGGTCGCCGGATGGCCAGATGCTCGCCTTCCTCTCCGACCGTGCAAAGCGGGGGACGAAGGCGCTCTACCGGATGCCCGCCTCCGGTGGTGAGGCGGCCACACTGGCCGAGCGAAAACGGAGTATCGACAGTTTCGCGTGGTCGCCGGACGGTGCTCACATCGCCTTCCTCGCGCCCGATGACCCGACCGACGCGGACGAACGGCGCACGAAGGAGCGCGACGACGCCGATGTTTACGGCGAGCGGTGGCCGTACAACCGCCTCCACATCCTCGATGTCGCCGGTGGCGCGGTGAGGACGCTCCCAACAGGTGAGATGCACCTCTTCGAGTGCGTCTGGTCACCGGACGGCGCAACCATCGCCTCTTTCGCCCGCCCGACGCCGGAACTCGAAACGAACCGCCGGGCCGCGATCTATACAATCCCGGCGGCAGGTGGCGAGCCACGGCGGATTTGCGACGCGGCCGGTGGCGCGAACCTCGTGTGGGCCATGTCGGAGGCGGTGGGCGATCTGCTCATCTTTGTCGGCCCGCACGAGCCGGTGCCGCAATGCTCCTTCACCGTCTGGGGCGTACCCGCGACGGGCGGTGAGCCGACCGTCCTCGGGCCGGGCGTCAGTGATACGGCGTGCGCCACAAGCCTCCGCACCGCGCCCGATCAGCCGCGCATCACGGTTGCCCGCGCGCGCGGGCTGACAACCGAACTAGTGAACATCAACACGCCGACCGGCGTGCCCGCGACCTTCTGCACCCACCTAACCGGCGATCTCGGCACATTCACGGTCGCGATGCCGCCACACGCCATCACGTCCACGATCGCCATTGTGCGGAGCGCGGGGAATGAGCCGCCCGAACTCTGGGCGGGCGCACCGCATCATCTGCACCGCGTCAGCGACCACCACGCCGCGCTGCGGGACGCGTGGTTCGGCGCGCAGGAGCCGTTCTACTGGACGGCGTCGGACGGCCTCGCGCTCGACGGGCTGCTCATCCGGCCACCCGACGCGCCGGATGGGCCGGTGCCGACGATTGTGTATGTCCACGGCGGTCCGTATTCGCGGTGGACAAATGGCTGGAATCTGCGGCCCAATAACTGGGCGCAGTGGCTCGCGACACACGGCTACGCGGTGCTGATGCCGAACTGCCGGGGCGGGATGGGGCACGGCAACGCCTTCGCGACGGCGGCGCGCGGCGATGTCGGCGGCGCGGACTACCGGGACATCATGGCGGCGGTGGACGCGGCAATCGAACGCGGCATCGCGGACCCGGACCGCCTCGGCATCGGCGGCTGGAGCCAGGGCGGCTTCATGACCGCGTGGGCGGTAACGCAGACGCACCGCTTTAAGGCGGGCGTGATGGGCGCGGGCGTCTCGGATTGGGGCATGATGACGATGACGAGCGACATGCAGACCTTCGAGGCCACGCTCGGCGGCGACCGCCCGTGGGACGGCCCCGGCCCGCACAACGCCGCGCGCCTCTCCCCAATCTCCTACGCGAAAGATGCGACGACGCCCCTGCTCATCCTCCACGGTAGGGAGGACGCGCGCGTGCCCGTCTCGCAAGCGATTGGCTTCGAACGCGCGCTGCGGGAGCGGGGCGTGCCTGTCCAACTCGTCACCTACCCGCGCGAGCCGCACGGCGTCCGCGAGCGCGCCCATCAGCGCGACATCCTCCGCCACGTCCGTGCCTGGTACGACCGGTGGCTGAGGCCGGGGAGCGAAACCGGGGAGAAACGCAGAGGCGCAGAGGATGCAGAGAGGGAGGAGGAATAACAATCTTCCTTCTACCTCTTCTCTGCTTCTCTGCTTCTCTGCGTTTCTCTGCGTCCTCTGCGCCTTTGCGGTTCATACCCGGTTTGTCGAGTTCGGAGGTGTGCGATGGCGAGGAGGGCGGTAGTGGCAGTGGCGGCGGGTGATGTCGACGCGCTGCCAGCCGGGCGTTGGCAGGCGCTGGGGGTGATGGCGGGGGCAGTGCTCCTGAGCATGACGCCGTGGTTCTCGGCCTCGGCGGTCGTGCCGCAGGTGCGCGCGGCGTGGGGGCTGACGACGAACGAGGCGTCGCTCCTTACCATCGCGGTGCAACTCGGCTTCGTCGTCGGGGCCGTCCTCTCGGCGGCGCTGACGCTCGCGGATGTCTTCCCGCCGAAGTGGGTCTTCTGCGTCGCCGCCCTCGGCGCGGCGGTGGTGAACGCGGGGATCGCACGGGCGCACGGGCCGGGCCTCGCGATCCCGCTCCGGTTCGCGACGGGCTTCTTCCTCGCGGGGGTCTACCCGGTCGGGCTGAAACTGCTGGCGACGTGGTTCCGGCGCGGGCGGGGGATGGCGCTCGGCGTGATGGTCGGCGCACTGACGCTCGGTTCGGCACTGCCCCACTTCGTCAACGGCATCGGCGGGCTGCGCTGGCAGCAGGTGATCCTCGCGACCTCCGCGTGCACCGTCGCGGGCGCGCTGCTCGCGGCATTGACGGTGCATGACGGCCCCTTCCCCTTCTCCCGCGCGCGGTTCGACCCCCGGCAGGCGGGGCAAGCCTTCGCGAACCGGGGCGTCCGCCTCGCCTCGCTCGGCTACTTCGGGCACATGTGGGAGTTGTACGCGATGTGGGCGTGGTTCCTCGCCTTCGCCACGGACAGCCTGATGGAGCGGGGTGCGGCGAACGTCCGCCAGACCGCCGCGCTCGCCACCTTCGCGGTGATCGGCATTGGCGCGGTCGGTTGCTGGCTCGGCGGCATCCTCGGCGACGCCTGGGGCCGGACGCGGACGACCGCGACCGCGATGGCGCTCTCCGGCGCGTGCGCGCTCGGCATCGGTTTCACCTTCGGCGCGCCCTTCCCGCTCGTGCTGGCGGTCGGCCTCCTCTGGGGCGTCACCGTCGTCGCGGACTCCGCGCAGTTCTCAACAGTCGTCACCGAACTGGCGGACCAGTCGTACGTCGGCACCGCATTAACGCTGCAACTGGCGGTCGGCTTCACGCTGACGGTCGTGACGATCTGGCTGGTCCCGATCCTGCGTGACCACATTGGCTGGCGCTGGACGTTCGCCTTCCTCGCCCCCGGCCCGCTCGTCGGCCTGCTCGTGATGCTCCACCTGCGCCGCCTGCCGGAAGGGAAATTGATCGCCCACGGGCGGGGGTAGCGGTAATCTACAGGGGTGAGGAGGGCGCACAGCGGTCATCTGCTCCAACTAAATATTCTTTGCCTTACGCGATGGACAGGGATCATCTCCTCTCGTAGCAGGCGAAAGGAGATGATACCCTGATTGAGTTGGAGCAGATGGTTCAAGCACCGCCCCGACGATCAAGAGATGGCACCGTGAGCGATCACGACACGACGACCGTGAAAGAGTATAACGAGTAACGAGGGGCACTGTCTCCGGCCACTCGTTACTTGTTACTCGTCAATGTCGAGCCGCAAGCCATCGTACGCAAAATGCACATGGGGCGGGAGCTTCGCGTCATCGACGGCGTGGAGCACGTCGTCGCTCATGTGGGTCAGGTAGGCGCGGCGGGGCTGCACATCCGCGATCACGTCGAGCGATTGGGAAATGCTCAGATGCACCGGGTGCGGCTGCTCGCGGAGCGCGTTGAGGACGAGCAGGTCCAACCCGCGCAGCAGATCGCGCGACGCGGGCGGCACCTGCGCGGCGTCGGTGACATAGGCGAACGTGCCGAAGCGGAACCCGATCACTGTCGTCCGCCCGTGCGGCACCGGCACCGGCACAATCGCGTGGCCGTTGATCGCGAATGGCCCGTCGATGCGGTGCAGCGCGAGCGCGGGCTTGCCGCCGAAGAACGGCAGCGGCGGCTCGTCGAAGATGTACGCGAACCGTTGGTGAAAGGCCGCCTCGGTGTTCGCGTCGGCGTAGACGGGGATACGCTCCTGCTGGAGTGAATTGAATGCGCGCATGTCATCCAACCCGGCGGTGTGGTCGGCATGGGCGTGCGTGAAGAGCACCGCGTGGAGATGCGTCAGCCCGACCGCGAGCGCCTGCAACCGCAGTTCTGGCGAGGTATCGATCAGGAGGTCCGTCCCGTCCGCGAACCGCACCCACACGGAGCAGCGGGTTCGCCGGTCGCGGGGGTCGTCCGATCCGCTCGCGCGGCTGACGCGGCCAATCATCGGGACGCCTGTGGATGTTCCGGTGCCAAGGAAAGTCAGCGTTGCCACGGGTGCACTATCGCATGACGACCGGGAATGAGCAATGCAAAAGAACCGCGCAATCCAGCCGACAGGATCGCCGCCACAGATCGCGCGGTTTCATCACGCAGTAAATAGAATGGTACGCCTAATCGGCGGCGGCTGTCGCGGGGCCAACGACCGCTTCTTCGAGCCGCTTGAGCGAGCGGCCGAGGTCCGTCTGCTCCTGCGCGGAGAGGCTGCCGATGATGCGCGACAGTTCCTCGTCGCTCCGGTGCCGCAGCCGCTCCATCAACTGCTCGCCCTTGGGCGTCAGCACATTCAGGACGACGCGGCGGTCGGATGGATCATCCTCGCGCTTGACGAGTTCCTGCCGGACGAGTCGATCGACGATCCCCGTGATCGTCGGCGTCGAGACATTGAGGTGCCGCGCCAGCACGCCAACCCGCAGCGCACCGTTCTCCCGCAGGAGCATCAGCACTTTCATCTGCGGCATCGTCACATCCAGATCCATCCACGCGCCGCTCGCGTCCCCCGTGACGCGCGTGATGATCGAACGGAGCGATTGCACGATTTCCTGAGATTTATTGGTTGTCCGCGTTGCCATCGATTGCCACTCCTTCACTTCTTCCCGTCCGCACCCCACATGCGGGCGACAGATAACACAAGAGGATATTATAAGGAAAAACATAATTGCAAAAACAGTATCGTATACTCCTCCAGCAACTATGCACAGATATTGTTATACCACATGAAAAACACACAGGCAATAGATGGAATCGTGCAATGGAGGCGGGTGTGTGGCGGCGAGCGCCCTTTTCATCGTCAGCGCAACCCGATTCGGCCCCGTTTTTCAAGCGCTCCGGTACCCATTTCTCGCGCGATCAAAAATCATATCTTGCCATTGACTGTGCGGGGAACCATGCTACGATTCTCGCATCTGACACGGACACAGTTTTCGGCACATTTGCGTAGGTTTTGGCGACTCAAACCGAATCACGGATGAGCGACGGGTGCATCGATGCAACGCAACGACCGGGGCGACAAGACCGGAAAGAATGTGGAAACCGAGCGGCGCTGGCTGACGATCCGTGATGCGTGCGCGCTCCTCGGCGTCGATCAGTCGACGCTGCGGCGCTGGAGCGACGCGGGCAAGGTGCCGGTCTTCCTCACTCCTGGCGGCCACCGGCGGTACGCAGAGGAAGAGGTGCTGGCCCTCGCGAAGGGGACGACGCGACCGCGCCGCCGCATCAGCAAACAGGCGCTGACGGAGGCCTCGCTCTCCCAGTACGCGCACGACCACTACGTCACCGATGTCCGGCAACGCCCGTGGTACAACGAACTGGACGACGAGAGCCTCGCCGAGCACCGGCGGCGCGGCCTCGCGATGGTGACGCTCGCGGTGCGCTACGTCTCCGGGCGCGCCGACCGCGCGGACATCCTCGCGGAGGCGTGTGAGATCGCCCGCACGTACGGCCACGACAGCGCGAGCCACGGTTTCGGCATCAGCGACACGATCCAGGTCTACGTTCGCGCCCGCACGCCAATTATCCAGGGCGTGATCCAGTTCCTCGACCAGGGCGCGATCTCCTCGGCGCGCGCCGGTCGCATCTTCACGGACGTCGTCGAGTTCATGGACCGCACGATGACCGCGATGATGCAGCAATACGAGCATGACCTCCACGCGCTGCACGCAGGCGTCCTGCAAAAAGAGTCGCGCGAGCGAGAAGCCACGTGAATCGCGAGGAGGCCAGGAGGGATTGAACACAGAGGGCACAGAGGGGAGAAACACAGGGGATTCCTCTGTGTTCTCCGTGTCCTCTGCGCGCTCTGTGTTAATTTCCCGGTCCCTTTTCGCGTCCTTCGCGTCCTTCGCGTCCTTGCGTCCTCTGCGTCGATTCGGTTTGATCCCTTTGGCGTCCAGTGTTTATTCTGCGGGGTGTTCCCGCAGCGCGTCCGCGAGGGCAGCGACGACGCCGTCCAGACCCCGGTTGCGGTCGCGGTTCTCCGGTGATTCCTTGCCAATCGGCGTCGCCGCGATGAAGCGGTACAGATCCGCCGCACCCTGCAGGATGCGCGGCGTCATGCCGAGGTGCTCGAACGTCGCGGCGATCTCCTCCATCTCACCAACCCAGCGGTACGCCTTCGGCGGCATCGTCGGCACCGCGCGCTGGAGCCACGCGAGCACGTCCGGCGCGCTCTCCGCCTGCTCCGCTCGGAGCGCGTCATCCAACCCCATCAGTTTCGCGGCGAGGAGCAGCTCCGTGCCGAGCGCCTGCAACCCCTTCGTGAGCGCGCCGTAGCACATCTTCAGGCCGGACGCCTGCCCAATATCGCCATCGAGCACGCGCGTCTCCAGCCCGAAGTCGCTCAGCGCCGCGAACTCGCGCGCGCCGGGGCCGGACGCATAGAAGCGCGTCCCCGCCTGCTTCGGTGGCCCACCGATGATCCCGACATCTGCGACGCGCGCTCCCGCCTCCGTGAGCATCGCGCCAATGGCGCGGACGGTCTGTGGCGCGATGGCGTTGCAATCGACGTACAGCAGATCGGCGCGGGTCGCCGCCACGGCCGCCGCGACGCGCCGCGCGACACCGGACGCCTCGGATGGCACGAGGACGCAGAGCACCATCTCCGCCTGCCGCACCAACGTTTCGAGGTCGGGCACGTCCTCGAAGCCCGCTTCAGCGGCGAGGGCGCGGGTGCGCTCGCTCCGTCCCTCGAGGCAGGTCACGACGCGGAGGCCATGCTGCCGCAACATCGCGCCGATGGTGTGCCCCATATCGCCCGGACTGAGTACCCCGACAGTCTGCACGGTCATCGCGAATACCTCCTTGCTGATTCCATCCGAGGGCCATGCTAGCACATTGGAATTCTTTGCCCTCCTCTGCGTCAATGCTCACGGCGAGCACGGTGAGACGGTGCTATAGTGATTTGCGTCTCCCCTGCGGCATATCTGGCGCCATGTGAGGAACGAACATGAGCAATCACCCGACCCCCGCCTGGGATCCACGCGATATTTCCGTCCTCCGCGATCAGCGGCATGCGTATGATGCGATGCGCGAGCGCTGCCCCGTCGCCCACGACGACTTCCTGGACTGGTCGCTATTGTCGGCGTCCTCGCCGATCCTGAGACCTACAGCAGCGCCTCCAGTCATCGCGCCGTTCCCAACGGCATGGACCCTCCCGAGCACACGCGGTACCGCCGCGTTCTGGAACCGTATTTCCAGCCTAAACAGATGATGGCGCTCGAGCCGCGCTGCCGACGCATCGCGGTTGACCTGTTGCAGGCGCTGCGAGCGCGCGAGGAAGTGGAATTCATCACCGAATTCGCCCAGCCGTTCCCCTTCAAGACGCTCTGCACATTCCTCGGCTGGCCGTCCGAAACGTGGGAGAATCTCCGTGGCTGGACGCACGGCAATCAGGAGGCGGCGCTCTCGCGAGACAGGGAAGCGGGAGCGGCACTGGCGCGCGAGTTCGCCGGATACGTCACGGAGGCGCGCCGGGTTCGTCGGGAAGCCGGGGGTGATGCGAGCGACGACATCTTCACCGGCCTCATGGTGACTGCGGTCGAGGGTGCGGCGCTGAGCGACGAGGAGATTGTCAGCCTCCTGCGCAACTGGACAGCCGGCCACGGCACCGTGGCGGCAGCGATCGGGAGCCTCGTATTCCACCTCGCGGGGCACGCGGACACGCAGCAGCGGCTGCGCCGCGAACCAGCGCTGCTGCCCGCCGCGATCGATGAGATTCTGCGCGCCGATGGCCCGCTGGTGGCCAATCGTCGGACCACGACGCGCGACGTGACGATCAAGGGCCGGAAGATCGGTGCTGGCGAGAAGCTCTCGCTCAATTGGATCGCCGCCAACCGCGATGGACGTGCGTTTAACGAGCCTGACACGGTGCGCTTCGACCGTGTCCCACGGGATAATCTCGTGTTCGGGGCGGGCATTCACTACTGTCTGGATGCCCCCCTGGCCCGCCTCGAGCGGCGGGTTGCCATGGAGGAGCTTCTGGCGCGCACGACCACAATCGAGATCGGCGTCACCGAGCCGCCGAGGAGAGAGGTCTATCCGAGCAATGGATTCCGGGCGATGCCGGTGCGCCTCCGCTGACCATCACGCGGGCATCGCTCCATGCTCGCCCTGCCAGGCGATCGTCAGCAGGAATGCGCTCTCCTCCAGCGCCTCCACCATGTGGGGTACATCGCGCTCCAGGCTCACCAGCCGCCCGATCGGCAGGTCCACATTGGTTCCGGCGGTGTGCAGCCGCACATGCCCCACCAGGGTTTGGACGCTGATTCGCCCCGCCGCCCGGTGTTCCTCCATCCGGCTACCCGCCCGCAACGCGATCAGGACGATGCGGAAATCGGCCTCCTTGACCAGCGTCTTCGCGTTTCGGTCGCCCTGACGCCACGCCGTTTGCTCGTGCAACTGCACCACTTCATGCGCGAGATCGAAGGCGAGCACCGGGCTGGCCAGTCGCTGCGGCGCTCGCTCGCTGGTCCCGGTCGTTTCACCGGGTGGATGCGACTTGGAGAGTGGATGCAATGGGGATGGATTTTCGGTCGTCATGTTTCCCTCCTTGACTAGTCGATGGCGCTGTCAGTCCCTCGGATCGGGCATCGCTATCCCGATCGCGGCGGCGGCCGGTCGGCCGGTTCCTCACCGAGAAAATGACCGAGCAGGCGCGTCAGTTCCTGCATCCCCCGCACGCGCTCGGCGACCTCGTTCGCCGCGACGCGCTGCCGGATCGTCTCGCGGGGCAGCGTGTTCGCGCAGTGAGGTCGTCCGCGAGCGCTCGCACCCGCGCGCCAATCGTCTCCATCGCTGGGATGAGCGTCGCGAACACCCGATCCAGTTCACCGGCCACCGTTAGCGCGCGCAATCGGTCCACTTCCGCCGTCAGCATCGCCACGCGGCGCACGGTCGCGCTGTCGAGCGGCGCGAGCGTCGCGATGCGCTCCTCCTGGTGCGCGACCTGATCCTCCGCCTCCTCGAGCGCCGCCTCGCGCAAGCGCGTCTGCACGACCGCGTAGGTCAGCCGGTGCGCGAGCATGATGAAGCGCGCGTCATCGAGGGCGATTTGCCTCTGCGTATAGGCAGTGTCATCGTTCATGGATCATCCCTCCCGGTCACCGCGCTGCGCAATGCGAATCCGTTCGCTTCGCACCGCAGTATCCGTCCGGCACTTCCCACTGTTGCGTCTTTCCCTGTGCAGGGAGAACACCTCCTGAATCGCAGGCCAGATCGTATCACACCGCGCCAGCGGAGGGGCGGCTCCTGGTCACTCTCACGGATGCGCTTATTAGTACCGCTCAGCGAGGAAATCGAGGACGTGTCGGTTGAATTCGTCCGGTCGCTCCATGGTGAGCATGTGCGCGACACCGGGGAGGATGACTTGCCGCGCGCCCGCGATGCGCGACGCGAGCAGATCGGCGGTGGCGATGACATCCGGCACGTCACCGTCACCGACGACCACGAGCGTCAGCGCGGTCATTTCGCCCAGTCGCGTGATCGCGGGCGGGTCCAGTCGCTCGCGCGTCCCCACCTCTTCCGGTTGGAGGAAGATCGCGGTATTCATCACGCGCACCCGCTCGCGCACGGAGGCGTCCACCTGATCCGGCGTCCGGCGCGGCCCATCGACCCAGAGCCGCGACTCGCGCTCCACCGCTGCCGGGACGCCCTCGCGCGCCAGAACCGCGTTCACCTCCGCGTACTGCGCCGCCATCTCCGGTGAATCCGTGCTGCCGCCCAGCCCGGAGGCAGCGAGCACGAGCGCGCCCGTCATCTCCGGGTGCTGCAACGCGAAGTCGATCGCGATGCCACCGCCGATAGAGAGACCGATCAGCGCCGCACGCCCGATGTTGAGGTACTGAAGCAACCCGTGGAGATCGCGATAGGTCGATGACGGGCCGGGCGGCATCGCCGACTTCCCGAAGCCCCGGATGTCGTACCGGACGACGCGATACCGCTCCGCGAAGGCGGCGAACTGCTCGTCCCACATCCGGCAATCGGCGATGCCCGCGTGAATCAGGACGAGCGGCTGCCCCGCGCCCATCTCCTCGTAGTACAGTCGCGCACCGTGCACATCCGCGTATCCGGTCGTCAGTGCGTGCGTCTCTACCATAGCCGATCTCCCTTCGCGACGATAATCGCCGTATCACGTGTTGGAGAGGTATCTGTATACTTCCTCACCCCCTCCCCTCTCGTACGGAGCACCGTGATTGCTAGTCGGCGTTGACGCAGAGAAGGGCAAACAGCGAGGCCAGCACCTTGCACAGCCAGCCTTCGTGCGTCCGCGCGTGCAGCCGCTGT